>Ga0209215_1000015_pt1 | contig 219158 bp, 164 predicted proteins | sample TexAe_OM2H0_M2_FD_187938 | JGI IMG/M metagenome (GOLD analysis project Ga0209215, IMG submission 187938) | Forest soil microbial communities from Davy Crockett National Forest, Groveton, Texas, USA - Texas A ecozone_OM2H0_M2 (SPAdes) (version 2) | ecosystem: Environmental > Terrestrial > Soil... | reverse complement strand
AAAAAAGCGTCTTAAGGATCTCGTGAGGCCACCGGCTTGCCCGGTGGTCCCTCACGCTCGTTGCTAAAAAAAGCGTCTTAAGGATCTCGTGAGGCCACCCGGCTTGCCCGGTGGTCCCTCACGCTCGTTGCTAAAAAAACTGCAACGATGAATTGACCTGAGGCCACCGGCTTGCCCGGTGGAGCGTCACGTTACGGCCCCGAAATAGCTAAATTACTCGAGGAAAACGCTTTCTTGAGAGATGCTATGTAAGTTCTTTGGGTAGCAACGAGCGTGAGGGACCACCGGGCAAGCCGGTGGCCTCGCCTGAAGCTTTAGAGGCTTTGTTGTAGCAACGAGCGTGAGGGACCACCGGGCAAGCCGGTGGCCTCGTCTGAAGCTTAAGAGGCTTTGTTGTAGCAACGAGCGTGAGCAACCACCGGGCAAGCCGGTGGCCTCGCCTGAAACTTAAGAGGCTTTGGGTAGCAACAAGCGTGAGGGACCACCGAGCAAGCCGGTGGCCTCGCCTGAAGCTTAAGTGGCTTTGGGTAGCAACGAGCGTGAGGGACCACCGGGCAAGCCGGTGGCCTCGCCTGAAGCTTAAGTGGCTTTGGGTAGCAACAAGCGTGAGGGACCACCGGGCAAGCCGGTGGCCTCGCCTGAGGCTTAAGAGGCTTTGTTGTAGCAACGAGCGTGAGGGACCACCGGGCAAGCCGGTGGCCTCGCCTGAAGCTTAAGTGGCTTTGGGTAGCAACAAGCGTGAGGACCACCGGGCAAGCCGGTGGCCTCAGCTAGAGACTTGGGACTGAAGATAGTGCCTCGATTAAAGCCGCTATATCGTCTTCGTTGTTGAAAAAGTCCGTTGCCACACGAATACCTTCCGGCTTTTCTGTAACCAAGACCTTTCGTTCGGCCAAAAACGCGACAAGCTTGGCCGGATGCTCTGAACTAACAAGCGTTTCAGCCGATCGATGAGATTCGTTTTGCAATGGTGACAGGACCTTCGCTCCGATGACTGACAATCGCTCGGTCAGCAGTCGATTGAGTTCGAGCGCACGAGCCTCAATGCTCTTCATGCCAATCGAGAGCATCGTCTCCACAGACGCACCCAACGCAAAGATTCCTGCAAAATGGGGACAACCAAGTTCGGCTCGCGCTGACATGTCGTGACGCAGATGCACTTCGTTGTTCCGATTGCTATACGGTTCCTGGACACTCAACCAACCAATTGAGCGCTGCTTGGATTGTGATTGCAGGTCGCGACTTATATACACAAACCCCGAACCATATCCCGACAACATCCATTTATGTCCCGTCGAACACAGAGCATCGATATTCATTTTCTTCACATCGATCTCCAATGCGCCCGCAGCCTGGCTCGCATTAACCACAAGGGTGTGTCGCCCTTTAATCTGACCAAGCTCCTCAAGATCGGATCGGAAGCCATTTGAGAACTGGACATAACTCAGCGAAATGACGCCCGTCCTGGAATTCATCGAACTGAGAATATCTGTCGGCCTGATGATTCCATCTGTCGCATTAATAATATGGACTGGGATTCTTCGGTGCATCCACGGAATGATCGTGACAGGAAACTCGAGTTCATTCGAAATGACTTCACCATGCTGCTCGAGCGCATCGATGATCAGGTTCATTCCGCTTGACGTATTAATTGTAAAACCAATCTCATCCGGTTCTGCGTTTATGAACCCTGCTACTTTTGCTCTTACTTCTTCCCGTTTCGCGAGCCAATTGTCCCAATGAGTGTCTCCATCACTCATCATCTGCTCGTAATACCGGGTGGCTGCCTCGCTTGTCGCACGCGCGAGTGGACCGGCAGCAGCGGTATTTAGATAGGTACAGTTGTCGGTCACGGGGAACTGCTTGCGGATTTCAGACCAGTTGAGCATACCGACCGAAGATATCAGGAACGAATCCAAAGACAAATCAGTCGTAAGTGAGCCATAGGGTGGTTAGGGCTGGAAGGTCAATTAAAATTGAGTAGTCGCGACCATGGCTGGGCTTGTCTTCTGTAGTAAATGCCTTTGGTAAATCGGATCCGCTTCCACCGTAGACAGCATCATTACTGTTGATTACAAGCTTATATTCACCGGCTCTGCTCAGTCCAAACCGGTAACCAATTCTGGGTAACGCAGAAAAATTTCCGACACAAACCACCTGTTTGCTGTTGTCACCACTCTTGCGTACAAACGCGACAATGTTCTCCATCGCATTATCAACATCAATCCACTCGAAGCCCGACGGCTGATTGTCGTTGGTCCATAGTGAGTCGTCGGCAAAGTAAACTCGATTAAGGTCCCGCACGAGACGTTGTACGCCCGCGTGCAACTGGGAATCTAACAAATGCCAGTCCAAACTCTCAGTTTCTGTCCACTCACGCCATTGGCCCAATTCTCCGCCCATAAACAGTAACTTCTTACCCGGATGAGCCCACATGTATCCGTATAAAGCGCGCAGATTGGCAAACTTTTGTTCGACAGTACCGGGCATCTTATTGAGCAACGAGCCTTTCATATGGACCACTTCATCGTGTGATAACGGCAAGATGAAGTTTTCACTCCAGGCATAAAGCAATCCAAACGTGAGGGAATTGTGATTGCCGGCGCGAAATAGTGGATCAGTTTGGAAGTACTTTAGGGTGTCGTGCATCCAGCCCATGTTCCACTTGAAATCAAAACCAAGTCCACCGGTGTAAACCGGATGGCTGACGGCAGGCCATGAAGTCGACTCCTCAGCAATCATCAACGTGCCCGGGCAAGCTCGATGAGTAACCTCGTTCAATTCCTTGAGAAACGAAATTGCTTCCAGATTTTCCCTACCACCGTACTTATTAGGTTCCCACTCACCTTCCTTGCGACTGTAATCCAGGTACAGCATCGAAGCGACCGCATCTACTCGCAGACCATCAATATGAAATTCTTTGAACCAGTAGAGCGCGTTAGCGATTAAGAAATTCCGCACCTCGTTTCGGCCGTAGTTGAAAATGTATGTACCCCAATCCGGATGCTCACCCTTTCTTGGGTCAAGGTGTTCATAAAGCGCGGAGCCATCAAAACGGCCCAAAGCAAATGCATCTTTAGGGAAGTGAGCCGGGACCCAATCCATGATCACCCCGATACCGCGCTGGTGTAGATAATCGATCAGGCTGCGTAAATCATCGGGAATTCCGTATCGAGCAGAAGGGGCGTAGTAATAGCTAACCTGATAACCCCACGATGGCCCGTACGGGTGTTCCTTGAGCGGCAGGAACTCGACATGAGTAAAACCCATTTCGGTTACATAGTCGGCCAAAGACTCCGCCATTTCCCTGTAACTGAAAGGTCGGTTCTGTTCCTCGATCTTACGGCGCCATGATCCAAAGTGGACTTCGTAGATTGAGAGCGGCTGGCGAAAATGCTCAGCTGTGGCCCTATTCTTGATCCACTGTTCGTCGCGAAACTTGTAATTGGATTTTTGAACCACCGAAGAAGTGTTCGGTGGGATTTCAGTAAACTGCGCGTAAGGATCGGCTTTAAGAAATGGCAATCCCTTGCGTGCACGAATCTCAAACTTATAAAGAGCCCCTGCGTCTAGTTCTGGAATAAAGAGTTCCCACACACCTGAGCTTCCTAACATTCGCATGGGATGAAACCGCCCGTCCCAACCGTTGAAGTCACCTACGACGCTTACTCCCGAAGCTTGCGGCGCCCAGACAGCGAATGCGACCCCATTCACACGTCCTATCTTTGTAACGTGTGCGCCCAGCTTGTTGTAGATCTCTTCATGCTTACCCTCAGCAAACAGATGCAGATCGAGTTCGCCGAGAGTCGGTAGAAACGAGTAAGGATCGCGAATGGTTCTTACCTCATCTGAATATTGAGTAATCTTAAAACGGTAAGAAGGAACTTTTTGCTCATCAGGAATGAAATAGCTGAACAGGCCGGCATCGTGAACTTTCTCCATTTCCTGAGCGCGTTTTGTCCCGACAATTAGCTCAATCTTCTTTGCGTCAGGTCGAAACGTGCGAATGACTAGACCACCAGCGACAAAATGTGGGCCTAACGTCTGATGTGGATCGTTGTGACGAAGAGAAAGAAGCCGCCTTACTTCTGTCGCGCTGGCACGAGTCTCAACCGCCGGCTTAGCGGACATGTTCTGCCGCTTTTTTCTGGAAGCGCTCGTCATTTGGTTACGGGTTCTCGTGACTGAGACTCCAAACTACTTAAGAATATATCTGCGCCGTTAACTTTCTTTGGGTCATTACTCTTAGCCTCAGCGAGCAATTCAAGAAACTCCTTAATAGGAACTTCAAGCCCAAGTTGCTTCTGAAGTTCAATCATACGAGCCGAGTAACGCAAAATCTGAACAGTTTCGATACCACCAATATCGGAGAAAAACCAGCCGCAGCTCGTGAACATCAGCAACGAGTATCGTTGGATTTCCAATAACGTCAGGACCCGGGTCTTTTCCGCGAACGTCAGTAAACCCGACGAGTAGCGCCGGAAGAAATCGTCAATCGAGGCGTGGGAATCAAGTAGCAGCTTAATGTAATCGTTACGCGCGACCCACGGATCAATCAATAATTTGCCACCCACCTCGGCGAACTTTTGCGCTCCATCGTCGCGTAGCAAATTTAGCGCTTCTCGCAAAGGATTTCTCCAGCGCTGATTCCAACCGGGCTGACCACCTGTTTGGCAGCCACAGTCGCGCGACCATCGCCCTACTCCATGCGCGCAACTCCATGATGTTCCTTTGCCGTCGGGTCCATTGTCTATCTCAACTTCAAATTCTGCGGGGTGATGGTCCAAGTACTCGCCGTAGTTGGTAATCCAGAACCCCTCCTGTTTGGCCTCAATCTCCAACGCGTGAGCCAAACACAGGTCACCAAACTTGAAGTGATGACCATAAGTCTCACCATCAGTAGCAACATTTACCAAATGGCCCAAACGTGAAGCCTGAACGAATCGGTCCACCAGGGCTTTACTGGAAGCCAACAGCTGTTCGAAGGCTATCGCCCTTGCGACTGGCCCATTGTAGAAAAAGATGACAATGGATCTGCCGGAACCGTCGCGATGAGAGTATCGATAAGGCCTCGTTGTATCGATAGTGGCAGAGTTTACTTCGAGCCAAACCGCGCTCGAACTCGCCCGCACACGTTTAGCCTGCTCCGGCGCCAGAATGACGTAGCGCAATCCTTGTTCGATCAGCAGGGACAAGGTTTCGTCGTCACAAGCGGTTTCAGGAAGCCAAAGAGACTCGGGCTCGCGGCCGAAGCGGAAACGAAAGTCCTCAATGCCCCAAACAACCTGGGTCAGGCGATCACGGTTATTGCAAAGAGGAAGGATTGCGTGGCCGTAAGCCTGAGCAATAGCGTTGCCGTGACCATCGCGTCGCGCGCTGCTTTCGACGTCAGCAGCCAGAATTTGAAGATACGTCTCGGGGTGTTTAATCTCGAGCCACGAAAGCAAGGTTGGACCAAAGTTAAAACTAATACTTGCGTAGTTATTGACCACATGTTTGGAGTTTCCATCGCCAACCGGTGCTGCCGCATTTGGTCCATAGCACTCTGCCTGAATTCGTTCATTCCAGTCGTGGTATGGTGCGGCGCTTGGTTGCCTTTCAATTTCGCCGGTCCATGGATTCTCACGCGGTGGTTGGTAAAAGTGTCCGTGAATAACTAATGCGGTCATTGTTAACTCGAATAATTAAGGGAAGTCTACGGCAAGTCTCAGGTGAGGCTAATTCAACAAATCGAGCGCCAGCCTTGTGGCCCCGAGTAATCCGGCGTTGTCGCCGCACTCCGCTTGAGCGATCTTCACTTTCGCCACAGATGCTTTAAATGCGCGCTCATTTACTTCAGCATGCATGTCTTTTTCAAAGAGACTCCATCCGTTTACCGCGCCTCCGGCAATCACGATGATCTCTGGATCAAGTAGATTGATCAGATTTGCTAAGCCAATACCGAGGTAGGAACCCACTCGCTTAAAGACCTCGAGCGCAAGAACGTCGCCATTCACTCCGGCTTCGAAGACGTTGGCGGCAGTGAGTCGATCAAAGTTTAGTTTCGAATCACCAATTGTCGCTCGCAGCTCCTTTGTCATGCGCACAATCGCGGTAGCTGACGCAAACATCTCCAGACAACCAGTATTGCCGCACTTGCACTTCACGGTCCCATGGGGATCAACCGTGGTGTGACCAATTTCGCCCGCAGTTCCGTGGGCGCCTCGCCACAGCTGACCGTCGAGAATAATTCCGCCGCCAACGCCTGTTCCCAACGTCACGCAGATAACACTTCGGTAACCGCGAGCGGCACCCATCCACATCTCGCCGACGGCAGCAGCATTCGCATCGTTCTCAAGAAGAACACTGAGACGGAGCTTTTTCTCCAGGGCGTCTTTCAGGGCAAAGTTTTTTAGGGAAGGAAGATTCGGCGCCTGGACGACAACCGCAGACTTCATATCGACTGCGCCGGGCACCATGATCGATGCGGAGCGGACCAAACCGGCAAATCGATCATTTGCGCCACACTCCCTGGCGCCGTCGATCAAAGCATTGACTATGACTTCAGGATTATCATCTCGAGGTGTTGGCCGCTTCACGTGAGCGAGGATTTCGCCGTGATCGTTAACCAAAGCAACGCGTAAATGCGTGCCACCGAGATCCGCTGCTAATACCAGATTGCTACCAGACTGCAAATTTTCACTCATCAAATTCTCGTTCAGACCAGCAGTAAATCTGCCTCCAACTCCGAGTCGTAACTGATTTTATGGCAGGTAAATCTGGAACGAGTGCGATCTCAAGCTATCGAACGGTGGATGTCAAGTCGATTCTCACTTATTTCAGGTATTCTGACCACTGGCTAAATCCATTCAATCAAAGATACGATTAATACTAAATCACAATTCGAACCAAATGTCAGAGTCTCATTACATGTGGGCCGTGGGGATTTAGATAGATGGGTGGATTCGAGGCGCATAATTTTATAGCGGGTCTGGCAATCATCGGGATCGTCATCATTGTTTCAGCCCTGCTCTCCGGGCTTATTGACCGTAGCGGGTTGCCTCAGATTGCGGTATTTCTTGGTATTGGAGCAGCCCTGGGTCCAGCCGGGTTGGGTCTTTTCAACCTGACACTCGATTCTCCAATCCTCCGAGTAGTTGCGACACTAAGCTTGACGCTGGTCCTCTTTACCGACGCGGTGTCGCTCAATATTGCTGAAGTCAGGCGTCAATCAAATCTTGCCTTCCGAATGTTAGGCCCAGGCACCATTGTGTGCGCAATACTGACCGCCTTCGCTGCCTGGGGGCTCTTAGGCATTACCCCTGCGAATGCGGCAATCCTTGGTGCAGCATTAGCTTCAACTGATCCAGTGCTCTTGCGTGGACTGCTCAGACGTCGAGATATTCCGGCAACCGCGCGCCAAGCATTACAACTTGAAAGCGGCCTTAACGACGCTGTCCTGCTTCCAGTTGTGATCGTCGCAATGACCTTTAGTGCGAATAGCGACATGAGCGCAGGCAATCTTGCAAAGTTGGGGCTCGGACTCTTTGTGCTGGGGCCCGGAGCGGGAATTGCAATCGGGCTAATCGCGGTCGCAGCCCTTGATTTGATTCGTAAGCGAACTGGCGTCCGACGCGATTATGAGTCTTTGTACTCTCTGGGAGTGGCATTCACTGCGTTTGCCGCGGCCGAAGCGGTGCACGGAAGTGGATTTCTAGCTGCATTTGCGGCAGGTTTAACTATTGCCGCACTCGATGTTGAGCTTTGCGATTGTTTTATCGAGTACGGCGGCGTGACTGCCGAGATGTTGTTGTTATTTACGTTTGTAATCTTCGGCACATCGCTGATCTGGACTGGCTTTACAATCATCAACGGCTACACCTTGATCTTTGCAGTAGTTGCAATGCTTGTTCGTCCCCCCGTTTATCTACTGTCATTGATTGGTTCACATGTTGATCGAAAGGGGCGACTGCTCATTGCCTGGTTCGGACCAAGAGGCTTGAGTTCACTGTTGTTAGTGTTGCTTCCAGTTTTTGCCGGGTTGCCCGAAAGCAATTATCTTTTTGCGGTATGTTCGTTGATTGTCCTTTGCTCGGTTGTAATTCACGGCGGCTCTCCAATGCTGCTAGCAACCCTCGCGCGGCGGCGCAGCGTAGATCTAAGTCAAATACCGGATACTAGCGTTGCCCAGCTCACAACACCTGTACCAGAGCCTGGTCTCGAAAAGGCCGGGCGCGCACTACCGGTCGTAGAAAGATCCACTGCGGAACCTGGGAATAACAAGCTACCTGAAATGGGCAAGCAGCTGATCACGATTGATGAGCTGAAAAGGTTGTGGGACTCACACCAACCGGTAATCATTCTTGACGTACGTACCGAACGAAGTATCGAGACCAGCGATCAGCAAGCTGCGGGCGCTGTGCGTTTCCCCCCTGAGCACGTAGTTGCTCAGGCTAATGAGCTCAAACTTCCAAAGGAGTCGTGGCTAATCGCCTACTGCGCTTGACCAAACGAAGCTACTAGTGCCCGGGTGGCACAGGAACTCAGACAGGCAGGATGGACCAAAGCGAGAGCCCTTATTGGAGGTTGGGATGGCTGGCAGGAAGCGAGGCTGCCGGTTGAACCAAGAGCAAAGGCAGTGGGAGTCTAAGGATAGGAACCTATCTATGAGTAAGCTCGTTGCTACCTCCATCTTCGCTCTATTGCTCCTAATGACCCAGTCTCAATCAACTCAACCACGACCACGGACACGGGAGCTTGGTCTTAAAGTCGGCGTATTGCCGACAGGCCAGCTCAATTCAATAACAGACGTAGCAGGAGTACTTGTTGGTCATACCACCATCATAAAAGGTGACAACATCCGTACGGGTGTCACAGCAATACTTCCCCACGGCGGGAATTTATTTCGAGAGAAAGTACCCGGCGCAGTTTTCGTCGGCAATGGCTTTGGAAAACTGGCAGGCTCGACCCAGGTAAACGAACTGGGTGAGATTGAGACACCAATCCTGCTGACTTCGACGTTGAGTGTACCTCGCGTAGCAGATGCCGTTATCGACTACATGATTGGTCTTGCGGGCAATGAGGATGTGCAGTCGATAAATCCGCTAATTGCCGAGACAAACGATGGATACCTAAACGACATTCGTGGGAGAAACATCACACGCGACGACGTGGTTAACGCAATCAAAGCTGCTAAGCCGGGTGTGGTAGAAGAAGGCTCCGTGGGAGCAGGTACTGGAACCGTGGCATTTGGATTCAAGGGAGGCATCGGCACCGCATCCCGAAAACTACCAGCCGCATTGGGGGGCTTTTGCGTTGGTGTTCTCGTGCAAACGAATTTTGGTGGTGTTTTGACTATAAACGGTGCGCCAATTGGACGAGAACTTAATCGTTATTATCTAAAGGACGAGCTGGCAGGCGGATTGAGTCCGGGCAGACGGGATAATAGCCCCGACGGATCGGTGATTATGGTGGTTGCCACTGACGCTCCAGTCGATGCAAGAAATCTGCAACGTATGGCGGCTCGGACCATGATGGGGCTGGCTCGAACCGGGGCGGCAGGAAGCAATGGCAGCGGTGATTATTCAATTGCTTTTTCAACCGCACCAGATGTTCGGGTCCGACCAGTCGCCGCAAACGACAGAAACTCGCCTCGGGCGACGAAGACGCTCTCAAACGACGCCATGTCTCCTCTCTTCCTGGCCGTCATAGAGGCAACCGAAGAAGCAATCTACAACTCTCTATTGCGAGCGACTTCGATTACAGGACGGGGCCATACGGTTGAAGCATTGCCATTGGACCGCACCCTCGACATCCTCCGAAAGCATGGCTTGGTCTCTCCGGACCAGTAGCGCTGGTATCACAACTCCTTCACGCTGGTCTAACTTTTCATAATTAGCGCAAATGTTGTTTGACACTCGCATTGCCTACTCATAGAATCCTTTCGTACCCCCACGACAACTCACTCATGAAGGGAGTCACTAAGGTGAAATTAAATGTTCGTGTCAATCGAAAGCGTCCGGAGTCGATGACCAGGCAAATTCGCGAGCAGTTGAACGCGTTGATTGATGCCGGGACTTTGGCGGCAGGAACTTTACTTCCAAGCGAACGCGAGCTTGCTAACACGCTCGATGTAGCACGCAATGTCGTGCGCGGAGCCTACGAGCAGCTTATGGATGCTGGAAAGTTAAGAAGTGAAGGTCGAAAGGGACGGTCTGTAAAGAGCGGCAGTAAAAAGAAGGCCGCGGCCAAATCTTCAAAAACAAGCAAAGCACGCAAGAAGTAGTTCACTCGCATCCCCGCACCAATCCCCCTTTGCTTTTGCATGTGGACCAGAGCGAGCTATTCCGATGTCGCTGGAGCTTCCTTGCCCAGCGATAGAATTTCATTTTTGATAGCCTTTCGCTCAGCCAGGAGGCGAACAAAGTATCTTCTACGCAGCAAGAAGAAGCTAAGGGCCTGAAGACTTCCGAGCGACTTATCAAGCTCCTCAAAGAAGATAATCGCGATATAACCCGAGAACGGCACAATAAGCAGGGCAGCTACCGCTCCTATCCAACCAAATAGGAAGTAACTCACGACCGCGACAGCAATCCACGTTAGCGGAAATAAGAGCATTGCCGACACAATCTTGATCGTGGAAATCACGTCGTCGGAATCTCTAGAGAGTTTGGTCGCCAGATAGCCACCCAACCGGTACGCCGGATAGTGCAGCAATGTGCCAAGTAGCGCGGGCCCGAGCATCAACACGAAGAGTATTGACCTCTTAACAATCTTGAGGAAGACGTCAACGGTCGACGTGGGCGGAGACAATTCCTCGGGATCAACTCCCGCCTGGTCAAGCTCTTCCTCAAATCGCAACATTCGAACTTCAAGCTTCCTTAATCGTTCGGGTAAGCGTTGTTGCAGGACCAGGTAAGCGTGGCTGAACCGTTGTTGCAGCTTAAGTTCGTCTGCCAGACTGTCGCTCTCTCCATTCGTGGTTTCTGCCGAAAAGATGCGCTCAGCTCGTGAAATCGTCTGCAACGACTCCTCGTGTTCGGCGTCGAGTATCACTGCCCGCAATGCTGCTTCAATCTGATCTGAGAGTTGTCGAACTTCTGCGCGGGGCGGAGTTCCATCCACTTCAAGCTTTACGGGGTGGACCAAAATAGGATCGCCAAAATAAAGGAGAGCGGCACTTCTGAATCGTGTTTTTGACGTGTAATAGAGTCCAGCGGGAACGATCTTCAGGTCGGAAACCCCGCCCGCAGAAACTGCCGCCAGTGAGATTCGCGCCGCCCCAGTCTTAATTGGTCTTAGTCGTGGCTCGTTATGGGAAACGCCTTCGGGACAGATGCCAATGGTACCGCCTCGGGCCAATAGTTTCCGCGCCGCAACAAAAGTCTCTTCATTTTTGGATACGTCTTCCCCTTCATCTTGTCGTCGATATACCGGCAACGAGTCGAGCGAACGCACGAGATAACCAATAATGGGCATGCGAAATAAAGGGGCTTTTGCGAGGAAAGAAACATTGCGGGGCGCGAGACAAAGCAGGAAGACGGGGTCAACTAACGCATTTGGATGATTGAGTACAAAAATTACCGGGGTTGTTCGAGGTACTTTTTCAATACCGGTAACTTCAATGCGCTCAAAGTATATTCGGAGCGCCAAACTCAATATTGAAACTAGGATGCGACGGATCATCAAGAGTCACAATGTCGGATGAGGCACCCGTAAAAGTCAATACCCAGTTACTTACTCACCCTTTAGTGGCCCCACCGCGACTACCAATCTCGCTCTTCTGTCGGGTACCAATCATCGGTCAATGGTCATTTGACATTGCTCATTTGTCATTTGATTGACTTCAATCGTGAACGGATGCGATTCATTTAGATTTAGCCCTCTAATTGAGAAACTAAATGACAAATGAGCAATGTCAAATGACCATTGACCAATGATTGGTACCCGACAGAAGAGCTTGAATCATTTTCGCCACGTCGGAACTAAAGGGTATCTATTGTTGCGGAGTCGCCACTACCTTAGGTCTCCACTTTAGTGCAATAATACTGGCGCTTTCCCAACGAAGTCCCAATTCACTATCTCGAGGAATCTAATGAAGCGTTTTGTAGTCCTTTTCGCCATCGTACTCGTCTCCCTCACCTCAGTTGTCGCTCAAACCCGAACTTACACCTTCGAAGATCTGATGAAGGTCCGACGAGTTGGCGATCCGCAAATCTCGCCAGATGGCTCTAAGGTGGCCTTCACCATCGGTGATGTTAGCTTCGACGCCAATCGAACCGTCACCCAGATCTATGTTGTGCCCATTCAAGGTGGCGAACCGAAACAACTAACTAAAGAGGAGCGGTCATCGAGCGCGCCGCGCTGGTCTCCAGATGGCAAGAAGATTGCTTTTCTTACAGGGAGTCAAATCTGGGTAATCGATGCTGACGGCGACAATAAAGAACAAGTAACGAAGATCTCTACGGGTGCCGCTGGTCCGGTTTGGTCACCGGACAGCAAATGGATTGGATTCACGTCTGAGGTTTATCCAGACTGTAATAACGATGAGTGCAACAAGAAAAAGGATGAAGCCGCCGAGAACAGCAAGGTCAAAGCACACATCACTTCCCGACTCCTCTTTCGGCACTGGGATGAATGGCGTGACGTCAAACGGACTCACGTTTTTGTGGTCTCGAGTAAAGGCGGAACCGCACGCGACATAACGCCTGGAGATTTTGACTCGCCACCGTACGCTGCAGCTTCGGGAGTTGATTTTGCCTTCTCACCAGATTCGACTGAAATCGCCTACATCCGCAATCCTGACAAAGTCGAGGCGGTCTCAACTAATAGCGACCTCTTCGTAGTGAATCTCGCGGGTGGCGCAGCAAAAGACATCACCCAGAGCAATCATGGTTACGATGTTGGTCCTGTTTACACACCCGATGGTCGCTACATTTTGTATCGGTCACAAGCGACGGCAGGATTTGAGGCGGACCGTTGGCGATTGATGGCTTACAACCGTGCGACCGGAGTCAGCGCCGAAATCCCAAAGGGTTTTGACCAACAGGTTGAGGAGTTTGTACTTGCACCAAATGGCACTGACATTTATTTCACAGCCGGTGAGCGTGGCAGGTCACCGATATTCAAGGTTGCTATCAGCGGCGGAGTTCCGCAACGCATCATTCAGAATGTCTTTGCTTCCAATCTCAGAATTGCTTCGATTGGAAACAAACTAGTTTTCATATCAAGTTCGAATGCGTCACCAGCAGAAATTTTCGCAGCAAACACAGACGGAAGCGGACTCACAGCTCTGTCAACAGCAAATCAACAGCTAATGACCCAGGCAGGTTTGAAGGCGGCTGAAGATGTTGAGTGGACTGGTGCGCTAGGTACGAAGGTTCACGGCTTCATTATCAAGCCAACTAATTTCGATGCAAACAAAAAGTATCCGCTGGTGGTCCTAATTCACGGTGGACCTCAAGGGGCCTGGAGTGATAACTGGGGCTATCGCTGGAATCCTCAACTCTTCGCAAATGCCGGCTACGTTGTCTTCACTCCAAACCCGCGAGGCTCTACCGGCTACGGTCAACAGTTTGTTAATGAAATAAGCGGTGACTGGGGTGGTAAAGCGTACGTCGACATAATGAATGGCGTTGCCGACGTCCTTCGACGCAACCCTTATATCGATAAAACGCGTATTGGAGCAGCGGGTGCGAGCTATGGTGGCTATATGATCAATTGGATCGAGGGCCACAACAACGATCCGAGATTCAAATTCAAGGTCCTCGTTTCACACGACGGCGTCTACAACCTCACCAGTATGTACGGAGCAACCGAGGAACTCTGGTTTCCAGAATGGGAGTTCAAAGGCTCACCGTGGACCAACCCGACGATGTACGATAAATGGTCACCACATAAGTTCGTCAGTAGCTTCAACACTCCCATGTTAGTGATCCACAGCGAGCTGGACTATCGCGTTCCATTTGGTGAAGGACTGCAGTTGTTCACTGCGCTCCAGCGCCGCGGTGTTGATTCGAAGTTGCTGATGTTCCCGGACGAAGGTCACTGGGTGCTCAAGCCGCAGAATTCCCAACTCTGGTACCACACTGTACTCGATTGGTTAGACAAGTATTTGCAACGAGATCAGGTACTCAGTAATACACAGGAGTAACGCGGTCCATAAATGAAAAGCGGCGACAAGTCGCGGTACTCCAGTGAGATGTCTGTCGACAGACTCTCGATTCGCGATAGACCAAACGGTCAACCCTTGATGCATCAGGCGTGGGGGAAACTTCTCTTCATGCACTGGCGGATCGATGAGGCTGCGTTGCGACCGTTCATTCCGGCGGGCCTCGACATCGACGTTTTTGATGGGTCAGCTTGGATTGCGGTTGTTCCTTTCACGATGTGGGACATTCGTCCATTCCCACCATACGTTCCTCCATTTCCTGGTCTAAGCGCTTTTCACGAACTCAACGTAAGAACTTATGTTTATCTGAACGGCACTCCTGGCGTTTGGTTCTTCTCGCTCGACTGTAATAGTGCCCCAGCTGTCTTTGGCGCCAGAAAGTTTTATTACCTTCCCTATTACAAAGCAGAGATTGAACTTGAACAGGCTGCGCAAACGATTACCTATTACTCGAAACGAATGGAAGCTCCTGAAGCTTCTTTTCGTGCGGTGTGGGAAATAGGTGGGCCACTACCAGTTGCTGAACCAGGTTCATTGGAATTTTTTCTTACGGAGCGCTACTGCCTCTTCAGTGAACACGATGATTCACTATATCGCTCTCGCATACATCACCAACCTTGGCCGTTGCAGACGGCGATCGTTCATTCTTACTCGACAACGATGATCGAAGCTGTCGGACTACAAACACCACGGGGCGAACCCATTCTTCATTATGCGGAAGAGTTACACGTTGATATTTGGCCGTTGCAGAAGCAGTGAGAGCATTGTTTTCTCTGCGTTCGAGCCTCAAGCGCGGCATGACGACAAGCTAAAGCTTATCGGACATTCAGTTACAAACTAGCGTCAACAATTAAGGGGAGATGATCTGAACCTATGTTCTTTCCCATTCTGACATCTTTGATCTCGATGTCCGGACTTACAAGGCAGTGATCAATGGGTAGCCGTAACAAGCCGGGCAGTGCCGTGGGCCAACTTGTTTCCAATCCAAATCCCTTTCTGACGTCTCGCAATCCAGAATCAACAAGCAAATTCCTGAAGTAAGGCGACCACATCGTCGTATTCAGGTCACCAATAAGAAATCTTGGGCCATCGATCGATTGAATAAGCTTCGCGGCCTCCGTTAACTGTCGATTGCGATTCGCGAATTTTGCGGAGTTCATGGGAGTCGGAGGATGTAGCGAAAGCACTGAAACGACTCTCCCATTAATGTTGGCCCGCGCAAGAATTGACACATGAGTTGAGGTATCGAATGTCAAAACACTTGTCTCCAATAGCGGGTATCGGCTAAAAATTCCCATGCCCGCCCCGCTTTGTCTCGCTTCGATCCTGCTAAATGGATAATGTCTTTCCAGTTCCGTTGTCGCTGCGCGAAACGCAGATGTCAACTCCTGGACCACGAGAATATCTGGATCCGACTGCTCAACCGCTTCAACAAACGCGTCATATCGTTGGTTTGTGTCCAGAACATTTATGTGCATGATGCGCAAACGCGTCCCAGAAGCCACTTCCTTCTGGAGAGATCCCGAAAGATAGTAAGGAGCGACGTAAGCAAGATTGAAAGAAGCACATAGAATCGCCAAAAAGAGAAGTCTCCACGAATGGAAAGCCACAAAGATACCGCAGCACGTTATCGCGGCGATCGCGTACTGGAGTCTGAAATGTGTGGTCAATTCCAGGTAGAGATGATCCCCAAATAGGCTCAGGAGCGTTAACAACAGGAGAACTATGAGAGTTACTACGACAAGTTTGTAAAGTAGCTGTGCTGAAAAGATTTCAACTAGAGTCATTATTAAGATAATCCTAAAACTACTCAGGACGCTCAGGTGGCGGTACAACTGCTACAAAGTCTTCTACAAATCTGCGTCCATAGTCGTTGAGCAGCGTATCCACGCGTTCAAGCTTCGGCGAACGAACAATCACCCCGGCGTGATGCCGTTTCTTCACTCGATAGGTGATTTCAGGATCATCATAACCTGAAGTATCAGGAGTTTCCTGTTTTGCTAAGGAAAGAATTATTCCGGCATATTCCTTCCGCCCTGGAACAATCTTTTTTGGGCCATCACCATCAGACACTTCCGTTCTAGCCCACTCACGCCAGAGGTTGATTCCCGAAGCCGCCTCGAGGACCTCGGCAATGTATGCGCCTCCAACTCGGGCTGCAATCTCCAGAAAATAAAACTTTCCATCAAGGTCACTTTTGATGAACTCTGCGTGAGTCGCGCCCCGTTCAAGACCTAGAGCCTTCACAAGTTTCTTATTGATCTCCAGCAACGTCTTTTCGTCAGTGGACCCGCGACTCACTGTACGTGAAATATATGCACCACCGTGATGAGCAACCTGCATCGGAGGCCGTCCATACTGGTTCACCCCTGCAAAAAGAACCTTTGAACCATTGACCAGCGAATCTACGTGAAACACTTCGCCAGCTACGAATTGGGCAAGGATGTAGTACGAGGCACGTTCGCGCAAATTCTCGCGTTCGTTCATTTCATCAATTATCGGCCAAACTTGATCTGCACTCTCCACCTTACGTATCCCAATCGCCGAGACGTCGGAGCGCGGCTTTATCACCCATGGTCCAGGAACGCGTTCCATGAATTCAGAGATTTCGCTGGGGTTGATCAAAGCCACGAACTCAGGAAGGTTGATTCCGCCACGCTTACTATGTACCGACATCGATAACTTGTCTCGAAAGACTTTTGCATTTGAACTACTCAGACCCGGCAGGCAAAGGTGCTCTCGCACCAGGGCAGCAGTTACTACATCAAACTCCTCGAGTGCTACAACTCGATCGATCTTATGCTTACGGGAAAGAAATGCTGCGAGATCGATGAAAAGAGCTGGTCCAGCGTCCTGAGGAACAGCAATCAAATCATCCAAACTATCACGCGGCCAATCCTCCAGGAGCATCTTTTCCTTTGTGATGAGAATGACGTTGCAACCAAGGGCTTTGCACTCTCGAATGAAGTCTGTCCCCTTGAAATAGGTTGCAATGCAAACAATTGTCAGTGGTCGCATGGAAGTCTGAGACATCTCTTTCTCGCTTGCCGGGGATTCCAGTACAAAAGAGTATGTGACTATAAACCTTTTACAGATTCCCGGTCATCCTGCTAATGTAAACGGAATCTGCGGGTCTAGCGTTCTCAACCATCCGGTTGTTGTCATTTCGTATTTTAATCGGCTTCAAAAAATCACTTTAGAAAAATCTGCGGCCGCCCTTTCTTTGACTATAAAATGATAATAAAAGGTCCCAACCCCGACGTCGAAATCCCTGAAATCCCGCTCACTGATTTTGTGTTGCAACGCGCCGCTCAGCTTGGCGATAAGCCTGCATTGATCGAAGGACCAACTGGACGAACGATCACTTACGCGCAACTTGTTGAGGCGGTGAAGAATGTCGCTGGAAACCTTTACCGGCGCGGATTTAGGAAAGGCGATGTTTTCGGTATTCTCAGTCCCAACATACCTGAGTATGCAATCGCCTTGCATGCAGTCTCCTCACTCGGCGGCATTGTGACACCCATAAATCCACTCTACACACACCATGAGATCCATCATCAACTAAAGGATGCTGGCGCACGTTTTCTCGTCACAGTACCAACCTGTGTAGAGAAAGCTCGAGAGGGTGCAAAGGAAACAGGAGTCGAGGAACTTTTTGTGTTCGGATCCAGTGAAGGGGCAATCCCGTTTGGTTCACTGCTTGAGCCGACGCAGCCTGCGCCGAAAACAGAAATTGATCCGCGTAATGATCTCGTCGTCTTACCTTATTCAAGCGGGACGACGGGACTGCCAAAGGGTGTAATGCTGACGCACTACAACCTTGTTGCGAATCTCAAGCAGATGGAAGGGCTTGATTACTTTTATGAACACGATAATCTTATTTGTGTACTTCCACTCTTTCACATTTATGGCCTGGTCGTCGTCCTAAACATGGGTTTGTACACGGGAGTGACGATTGTCATGCTTCCTCGTTTCGAACTCGAAGCATTTCTCCAAGCTGCTCAAGATTATGACGTAAGTCTTGCTCACCTCGTGCCACCAATTGTTTTGAGTCTCAGCAAGAATCCAATTGTCGATAACTATCGTCTGCCAAAACTGCGAACGATTTTTTGTGGTGCGGCACCATTGGGGGAAGAGCTTACTCGAGCCTGCATTGAACGACTTGGTTGTACGGTCCGGCAGGGTTATGGCATGACCGAAACGAGTCCGGTTACTCATTCCTCGCCAGAAAAGCCGGAAGACATTAAGTTCGGTTCGGTCGGCGTTCCGGCTCCAAACACCGAATGCAAGATTGCCGATCTGGAGACGGGCGAAGCACTACCAATTGGAGCTCGAGGCGAAGTATGTGTACGTGGTCCACAGATCATGAAAGGCTATTTGAATCGTCCTGAAGCAACCGCACACACAATCGATGCCGACGGATGGCTTCACACAGGGGACATTGGCTACGCAGATGAGGATGGACACTTTTTCATCGTCGACCGAGCTAAAGAACTAATCAAGTACAAGGGATTCCAGGTTCCACCAGCGGAATTGGAAGCAGTTTTGTTGTCACATCCATGTGTGGCTGACGCGGCAGTCATTCCGGTTCCGGACGATGAAGCTGGCGAGGTCCCGAAAGCAATCATCGTCTTGCGAGAAGAGGCTGAAGGTGATGAGATTCTGGCTTTCGTTGCGGAAAGGGTCGCGCCCCACAAGAGGATCCGACATCTGGAAGTTATCGACCAGATTCCGAAGTCTCCTTCAGGCAAGATATTGAGACGCCTCTTGGTTGAAAGAGAGCGAAATGGCCCTAAGAACTAAGTTCTAAGGGCGTCCCTGCGTGGGCTCCCCAAATCGCAAAACCTACCGACTTTAATTCAGACAAAGCCTCTAACTGGAGAAGTAGGCCCCACGGGCGGACGCCGCTACAATTTTGATCCCTCTTTGGTATTCTCTTGACATGCCCGCGACTGCAGAATAGAGTCGCGAACAATCAAGCGACTCAGCCCGACGCGCGACAGACTGAGTCAATCAGCCCATCTGGTAAATGCCACAATAATGAGGAGATAGACATGCAATTCCGCTTAATCCAACTATCACTTGTCGCTCTTATTGTAGTGTCTGTTTCAGCACCTGTTTGGGCTCAAAAGACCAAACCTTCTAAAGCGTCCGTCAAACCAGCACCAACTCAACCTGCGACAAAGTCGGCGACCGCACCTGCTGTTACACCTGCATCAGCGTCTGCTCCTGCGCCTGCATGGAGTGATTGGGCAACGCTCTCTCCTGAGGGCGAAGAGTTCTCGGTCTCGATGCCAAAGGATGTGTCAACCGAGACTGGTAAATTCACCTATCACAAAATGGAGTTGAATACCCGGTTGTATTTGTCCTCTCTCAAGGGTGGTCCAGTTGTGGCAATCGCGTCGTTCAGCGGCATCAAATCCGATCCCGCGAAGTACTCCGACTTTTCACGGTTCAATTCCTACGTCGACGCATTCAAGGACTTCTTCCCGTCTAAAGTGAGAGCGGACACAGTTCCCAAGCTAACGCTTGTTGGCAGCAAGCCCTTCAACGGTCACGTCGGTCGCCAGTACAAAATGACGTTGGGCGATCTGAACGGAGTTGTTCAAGCCTACACTACAAGGAAGCGCTTCTATGCAATCGTCTCGCTCAATACCAAGAAGGATGATGCGTTAGAAGAGAAATTTTTGAGCTCGTTCACGTTACCAGAGCGCACTGATCAACCTGTCACGGCCGCTGCCGAAACAAACCTTGAGGGAACAGCTACTGACAACAGCCAAAACCCGGCGGGTCAACAGAAACCGAATACTCCCGGTGCTAATGCCCCCGGTGGACGAGCTACGCAACCCGTCCCAGGCGTGGCTCAGGTTAGTGTCGGTGTCGACGACAATACTGAAGCTGGGGTTGCGAATGCACCAGCAGGCCAAAAGCCCGATCAGCCACAGAATCCCAATCAGAAACGTGGGCCAATAAATGGGGGAATGCTAAACAGCAAGGCGCTTTACATGCCAACACCGGAAGCTCCTGTGGGCGAACCCACCGGTGTAGTGATGGTCCAGATACTGATCGATGAACAGGGCTCGGTCGTCGACGCACGCGTGCTTTCAGGACCACCGAACCTCCATGCTGCCGCCGTAAACGCCGCCCGACTCGCAAGATTTCAGCCAACACTTCTCGCTGGAGAACCAGTCAAGGTAAGCGGCACGTTGAGCTATAACTTTGTGCGCTCGAATTAGAGCTGCGAGTAAGACCCAGTTGAATGAAGAAGACCATTAGACGGCTGGACTCTATCCACCAACAACTAAAATCAACCGTGAGTCCGATTGGTCCGGAACAATTCTCAAAGCGGCCAAATGAAAACGAATGGAGTGTGGCGGAGGTAGTGCAGCACCTCTATCTCGTTGAAGAACGTGTTCTCGCGGAGCTCGAGCGAAAAGTTAAAGAGCCCCCAGTCAAAACAAGCCTGTTCAAAAAGTTGATACCCATGAGGATCGTCGCGTTCCGCTTTAAACGTGTCACCGCGCCAAAAGCTGTTCGTCCTACCGAGCTATTGCCTAAGGACTCGGTTCTTCGGAGATACGACGAAGCTCGCGAACGAATGAAAAAGTTTTGCTCAGAACAGGGCAAGTCTCGTCTTAATCAGGTTTCCCTTTTGCATCCGGTGTTCGGTAATATCGACGGTGCCGCCGCTGTACGTATGCTGGCCTTTCACGAAGTACGCCATTTCAAGCAAATCAACGAAATCATCAGAAAACTTAAGCTGGTAACTTTGCCTCAAAAGTCTGATTAGCGAGACGAGGAGCGCCAAAGGCGCGGAATATGAAAGCCGGGGGCAATCCCGATTCATCGGGAGTCGCCCCTGGACAGGTCGCATTAATTTAGGCGGCGCTGAAAGTGCGAAATATCAGTACCTCTAAGCCAAGTTATTAAGCTCCTTCAGAGCTTGCTCAACGGGAACGTACATACTCAGGGGCGACTCCCGATGAATCGGGATTGCCCCTTGCCCCCTTATTTCGCGCCTTTGGCGCTGTTGGTTTCTATTCAGACTTTTGAGGAAAAGCCAAGCTGGTTTGACAGACCTCACTCCCCAAGTCCAAGTATTCCTCTTGTTCCAATAATCTGAAGTACTTGGAATTCATGAACAATGGCGCTTGACGATGTTCTCCAGCCAGTCTATCTTCGCTCGAATTTTCCAAATGAATACCTGGAGCCGCAAATAGAAATGAAATCTGCATTAGCTACTCTTAGTCCGGCCTGGACAATACCCGGATATCTGGAAGTTCATAACGGCCATTTGTGTATAAATGGCGTTGATGCACTTGACCTCGTCAAAGAATACGAGTCGCCGCTATTCGTTTTTTCTGAAAGCCGGATTCGCAGCAATATAGAACGGCTTAAGCATGCTGCAAGAGTTGTCGATCGACCAATCAAGTTCTGTTACGCGTCGAAAGCAAACTCGAACATGGCAATCTTAAGGTCGGTACTGGATTCCGGTATCGACATTGAAGTTAATAGCGGCGGCGAACTTTTCAAAGCACTACATGTCGGCTTTCGTCCCGATCAGATTATCTTCAACGGGACCAGCAAATCAGACGATGAACTTGACGAAGCTGTACGTGCCGGCATCTATGCAATCAATGTCGACTCCATCTTTGAAATCACATTAGTGGAACAATCTGTGGAACGATTGAGGGCGAGAGGAGAAAACGTTCCGCCAGCGCGTATCACATTGCGGCTAGTACCTGAAATCGGGACTCGTTCGCACTTAGGTTTACAAACAGCGCTTCTCACCTCAAAGTTTGGTATCTCATCCTCCGAAGTGCTCGCAGCGTTTCATCGTGGACTCGAACACCCTGACTTGATCAAGGTCTGCGGCATTCACATTCACGTAGGTTCGCAAACTCCGGACGTTGAACCTTTCGCCGAAGCTTTCAAGAGTATGTGGGAACATCTCGTCGCCATTCATCGCGAAACGGGCCACACACTCGAACATATCAACCTCGGTGGCGGCATACCAGTCAATTATCTACGCGATCGTTCTCAAGCCCATCAACTTCCCGAACACGAACGAGACATGTTAGGTGCGGAGCTCGAACCAGCGGCGGTCCTTACTGAGAGTTTGCGTGTGGCCCGCGAGTCCGCAAGGGCCGCAAACGCGGAACACCTATTGGATCGAGTAACAATTCTCCTCGAGCCAGGACGCAGTATCATCGCCGACGCTGGCCTCGTACTTACCACTGTGCGAAACATTAAGAGCCGGCCAGAAACTGGCGATATCTGGCTCCTCACCGACGCTGGTTACAACATCATGCTGTCGATGAATAACTACAAGTGGTACTACCACCTGATCTCGGCGTCGCGTGCGGGTGAGGCTTACGAGCACGAATACAAAGTTGCTGGACCACTTTGTGACTCAGGAGATGTCTATTTTGACATCGAGCGAGAAGGACGCTTGCCCGATTACCGCAAACTACCGCAGGACGTAAAACCCGGTGAAATCCTGGCGCTACTGAATTGTGGTGCTTATTCGTTGGCCCAAATGTTTCACTATAATGGTCGTCCGCTTCCCGCTGCCGTGTTGATTCGCCCGGATGGCAAACCAGATCTGATCCGCAGGCGCGACACTTACGACGACTTGATCACAAGCGACTTGTGGTAAGAAACGTTGGTCCCTCGATTTGGACAGCTAAATGCAAACTGACAAAAATGAACTAGTCCGCGGACTGGGGTTGATTGGTGCTATTTCGGTCAACGTCGCAAACATCATCGGCACCGGCGTTTTCTTAAAAGCGCGAGTGATGACGTGTAATGTCGGAACCCCGGGAAGGGCGCTAGCAGTTTGGGTATTTGCTGGTCTACTTTCACTTGCAGGCGCACTCACGTACGCCGAGCTACTTGCGATGATGCCTCGGGCTGCCGGTGAATACGGCATTGTTCGCGACGCCTATGGACGACCGCTAGGTTTCATTTATGGTTGGACCCAGTTTGTCATTGCGCGTACGGCATCCGCTGCGGCCTTGGCGGTCGGATTTGCAATTTTCCTCAACGACTTTCTTGGTGGTGCTCTAAAACACGTTTACCTTCAATACACCTTGCCGGGCGGGCACACACTGTCGTTTGGACGGTTACAAGTAGTCGCATTGGGAGCCATTGTCGTTACCACACTGATCAACTGCGCTGCCGTTAACGTCAGCGGAGGAGTAGCCAGTGTACTGACCGGCCTGAAGGTGTTGCTTCTGCTCGGGGTTGGTTTTGGCGCATTCTTTTACAGTGGTGGCGACTGGTCCAATCTCGCCCTGGCAAACAATGGTGGACTCTGCGAAGGAGTCTCTGTTAGCGGTGGTATTGCAGGTATTGGAGCTGCAATGCTTGGCGCACTCTGGGCCTATGACGGTTGGAACAATGTCACTTTTCTCGCTGGTGAAGTAAAGAACCCGGGAAGGAATCTGCCGCTGGCATTAATTGGTGGAATGTTTGTGGTGATGGCTCTCTACCTATTCGTTAATCTGAGCTATTACCACGTTCTAACACCGACCGATGTTGCTAATGTCTCTGCTTCGTCATCGGTAGCGGCGGAAGTGATCAGACGCTTGCTTGGCTCGATCGCTGTCACTTTGATGGCGGCGGCTATGATGACTTCTTCATTTGGCGCTCTGCATGCATCGATCCTCGCAACTGCGCGTCTTCCTTACGCGCTGGCTCGCGATGGTCTTTCTCCAAAGAGTCTTTCTAAGGTTTCTCCGCGTACACATGTCCCGATCAGGTCTTTGGTAGTCCAGGGAGTCTGGTCATGCGTTTTGGCGCTGTCAGGCTCGTATGACTTATTGACTGATTACGCCATCTTTGCTTTGACACTCTTTTACGCGCTCGTCGCGGGCAGCGTTTTTATCTTCCGACGCCGTATGCCAGACGCTCCACGACCTTATCGAACCTGGGGCTACCCGGTTGTTCCAATTCTCTTCTTAATAGTTTCGACCTGGCTAATTGCAACCACTATCTGGAGCTCGCCAAAACAATCTGGTATCGGGCTGGGATTAATTCTTCTGGGAGTGCCGATTTACTTGCTGATAAAGAAGAACGATGTACGAGAGGGTGATTGAAGAGACTAGTTGTTGCGCAAGACCTCAATGAGTGGTGACGAGCGTCCCTCACTCGTCGCCAGCAACGCTCGCCCATCAAGTCGATAGGCAATCGACTCGCCTTGTTTCCGTTTCCCCAGATCAAAACCTTCCATCCGCTGGTGCCAAATATCGTCGAAGTTCTGACTCTTGTCCGGCAGGCTTAACTCGTAGCCTTGGAAGTAATCACAAAGCGCTACTCTTCGACCATCTGGAGAAATGTCACCGCCGGTCAACACTCCGCCAAAAAGACTCGGTACTTTGAGTTCTCCCAAGCGCTTCATAGTGTTGATCCCGCTCATTGTGAACGGAGGCCTGGCTTCATAAACCGAAGGATTTGCTAGCGGCACTTTGTTCAGGATGTAAATAATGCCAGTCTTCGGGTGGACCAAAAGAGTTTCGGCATCATGCTTTCCATCTGGGAAACGCAAACGAATCGCGTCGGCAACTTCGGTTGTTCTTGGTTTCGACTTCGTCGACTGCATATCTGAATTCGTAATCAACGGTTCTGGGACGCGATAGATCACAATTTCCGGACGGTTCGCACTGTTGTCGCCAATGTCACCTATATACAGGTAGTTTTTGCCCGCCACTGGACCAGGACCGGCAGCAATATCTTCCCAGTCGACCGCCTCTGCACCTCTAACTCGCCAAACTCCTCGCAGTTGTCCGTTGGTATCTATTGCATAAATAAAAGGACCATCACCAGAGTCGTTGTGAGTCCAATAGAGACCTGGTGAGTTTCTTGATGCAACTAATCCACTGCTTTCGGTTATTGCAGAGCTCTTGATAGAACCCAGTACCTGCGGCGCGCGATAAACACCAGAAGTTTTGTTTCGCTTGGTTTGAACTGGAGGCTGCACCGGCATACTCCCGGCAGCCTTTTGATCAGAGACAGAGAGACAGCATGCAAGAGCCAGAAAAAAACTTACTGGCAAGAGAATGTTGGCAGATCGACTGGAAGAGAGCATCAAGCTTTCTGAGCAAGCGCAGCTCTGGCCACTTCTTTGTCATCGAAATGGAGGGTTTCACGTCCGATGATCTGATAGTCTTCGTGTCCTTTGCCAGCTATCAATACCAGGTCTCCACTCTTTGCTTCTGAAATCGCCTGATTGATCGCTTCAGTTCGATCGGCAATCTTTCGATATGGTTTGCCAGTCTTCTTAATTCCCTCCTCTGCGTCGCGAAGAATCTGCTCCGGGTCTTCAGTACGTGGATTGTCCGAAGTCAGAATGACTACATCGCTGAGTGAGCCCGCAGCTTCACCCATCGGCGCACGTTTGCTTCGATCCCGGTCGCCACCGCAGCCAAAGACTGTGATGATCTTTCCCCTCACAACTTCACGGGCTGTCTTTAAGACATTTAGCAAGGCATCGTCGCTATGTGCGTAATCCACAACGACCGAAAAGTCCCCGTCATGCGTTACGCGTTCAAATCTTCCGGGCGCCCCGGTACACTTCTCAAGGGCTGCAGTAACCACGTCTAACGAGTAACCGAGTGACAGACCACTCGCAACGGAGGCAAGAGTATTGTAGATGTGTGGTGGTCCAACCAACGGAGAATGGAAGTCGCGCTGACCGGCAGGAGTCGAAAGTTTAAACCGCATTCCACTCAATGAGAATTCTGCATCACGTGCCGTGACGTCAGCGTCGCGATTAACTGCGTAGCTAACGACTCGCAATCCTTCCTTCTGTAACTTTTCTGCGAGCTCAACTCCGTAAGGATCGTCCACATTGATGACCGAAGTCTTTGGACGCGTTCCCAACCGGCCATCAAAAAGACGCTGCTTTGCATACCAGTAGTTCTCCATAGTCTTGTGATAGTCGAGATGATCACGAGTCAGGTTACTAAAAACGGCGACCGCATACTCGAGTTCGTCACAACGATGAAAATCCATCGCCTGCGAGGAGCATTCCATCACTCCCGTCCGACAACCAATCTCAACAGCCTTCCGCAACATGCGCTGCATATCGGGCGCTTCAGGTGTGGTGCGATCAGCTTTGAAACGCTCTTTGCCTAAACGATACTCAACGGTTCCAGTCATTGCGACGAGTTCACCCGCCTCCTCTGGAATCGAAGCAATCAGGTAAGCAGTCGTCGTTTTTCCGTTCGTTCCAGTTATGCCGACTAGTTGCAGTTCCCGCGACGGATGATGTTGCACCCCCGCAGCTGCCAACGCCATGGCCCGTCTGATCTCTTTAACCTTCAACCAGACTCCGGCGAAATCTTGCGGAGCATCATTCTCAGAAATCACACCAAGCGCGCCCTGGGCCATCACTTGTGGAACAAACTTGTGAGCGTCGAACAAGGCGCCTGAAACAGCCGCGAAGAGACTCCCGCTTCCCGCACGCCGAGAATCATGAGTCACATCAGTGATGATCTTGGTTTGGTCCCCAACAACCTTCGCATTGGTAATGTCGGCGACTTGTTTAACGGTAATTGGAAATTTTGCTTCGCTCACTCTTGCTCCAAAAGTCAGAAGTTTAGATCACTCTATGAATTATACGTGTTCAAGGTAGTTCAAGCTGCTTTTAGGCCACCGGCTTGTCCGGTGGTTTCTAATGCTGGGTTGCTAAAACAGTTCTTGACCTCACTCCTGCGCGCGGAGCGCGCGCTGGACGGAAAGGCAAATTCTTTCTAGCAGCAAGCGTAACAACCACTGGACAAGCCAGTGGCCTTGTAAAGATCCAATTCTACGGACTGTCCGGAGGCTTAACTACCACTGCTGGAATGTTCTGATCACGAACGAGTTGATTGAACGCAGGAACACTGGTCTTCATCAACTGATTCAACTTCTGTAACTGCACATCGATTTGTCCAACGACATCATCGTACACCGCATAGGATTGTGCTGTTGGTGCAGCCTCGGCACTACCAACAACTCCGCCCAACGCAGCAAGTTTGTTGTTCAAACGAATCGGGTAATTCAACGGGTCCTGACTGCTTTGATTCTTTGTCTGATAGAGCGCTTCTTCAATTTCGGTCAGACTGGTGGTAAGCGCTTTCCCAGCATCGTTCACAGCCTTATTGTTTGGTTGGCTTCCAACGCGCTTCAACAAATCGTCGATCTGTTTCCTCACATCTCGAATCTGAATAATCGCATTGTTCGTCTCGGTTAACTTGTCTCGAATCTTCAATCCCAATTCCAGCTGTTTTGTGTAATCCGCCGCGGTTGTGATCACTCGTGGATCAGCTTTGATCTCAAAGTTTTGCGTCAGAGTCTTTCCGTCGACGGTCAACTGAATGCGGTAGGTACCTGGTGGGACTTTTGGCCCACGCGTCTCTCCTGCCCACAGGATCATTCCCGGAAAGCGTACCGCGTCAGAGTATCGAGTGTCCCAGACAAACCTATTTAAGCCGACCTCCGCTGGAACCTGTGGCGCTGCTCCACCCCCGCCAAAGCCTCCTTCATCGGGAGGCGGTGCGGCTGGCGTTTGGCCCGTTTGACCAGTTCCAGCAGGTTTCGCAATTTTCCCAGTGAACTTTCTGATCGACTTGCCCGACGAATCAAGAAATTCCAGTTGAATACTGGTCGTGGGTTTTGCCTTGAGTGAATAATAGACAACTACGCCGCTAGCCGGATTCCTACCTACAGTCGCCGTTGGACCAAGCGGAAAACCGCCACCTCCAGGCATTCGATAACTTTCTTTAGGTCTGAAGAGTTGGGTCTCGCTAACCGCAGTTAGACCACCGCTATCCATCATCTGGTGGATCAACGGCAGTTCATCGAGAATCCAAAAGGACCTTCCCTGCGTCGCAACGACAAGTTCCTTCTCGCGTTTTTGAATTGCGAGATCTGTGATGGGCACTATGGGAAGGTTCAGTTGTAGCGACTGCCAACGTTCACCGTTATCAAACGAAACATACATCCCCGTCTCGGTCCCCGCGTACAGCAGTCCCTTCTTGTTTGGATCTTCTCTGATTACACGAGTAAAAGCAGTGTCAGGGATTCCACTAGTTATCTTTTTCCACGTCTTCCCATAATCATTGGTCCGATAGAGATAAGGTCGATTGTCGTCCCATTTGTACATGGTTGCGGCTACGTATGCGGTGGCAGGATCATTCGGTGACGCCTCGATCGAATTTATCTGGATCCATTCCGGCATGATGGTGGTCGGCGGAGTCACGTTAGACCAGTTCTTACCACCATCTCGAGTTAACTGTACTAAGCCGTCATCACTTCCCGTCCAAATTGTTCCCGCTTGAAGCGGAGATTCCATTACGGTAAATATTGTTCCATAATATTCAACGCTCGTATTGTCCTTCGTAATTGGACCACCTGAAGAACCCTGTTTTGATTTATCGTTTCGCGTTAAGTCAGGACTGATGATCTCCCAACTCGAACCCTCGTCCTTCGACTTAAAAAGAACATTTGCAGCACAGTACAAAGTATTCGGCTCGTTGGGAGAGAACAGCAACGGGAAGTTCCATTGGAACCGATACTTCAGGACATCAGTACCCGAACCCATCGGATTATTTGGATAAGGATTAACATCTCGCTGCTGGCCAGTGCGATGATCAGTTCGAGTTGTTAGTCCACCGTACGATCCAGCGAAAACAATCTCTGAATCCTTTGGCGATGGTGCTATCCAACCTGATTCACCTCCACCAACGTCGTACCAGTCACTGGTGCCGATACCACCTTCAGTGTTTCGACTCGCAATCCTTACGGTTGAATTGTCCTGTTGTGCTCCATAGATGTTGTAAGGAAAGTCGTTGTCCAGTGCGACCCGATAAAACTGTGCGGTCGGTTGATCCTGCTCGGTCCAACTTTTTCCTCCATTGAAGGAAACGTTTGAACCACCGTCGTTGCTTTCAATCATTCGATTGGGATCATCAGGTGCGATCCAAAGGTCGTGGTTGTCTCCGTGCGGTACGGGTATCCCGGTATAAGTCCGACCGCCGTCGTTGGAACGATAGAACCCAGTGTTTAAAACATAGACGGTATCGGCGTTCTTTGGGTCAGCGTAGATTCGCGTGTAATACCAGGCGCGCTGGCGCAGACGACGTTCCTCGTTGACTTTGGTCCAGGTTCGGCCAGCGTTGTCCGAACGAAACACACCGCCATCCTCCGCTTCGACGAGGGCCCATACGCGTTCGGGATTCGCCGGCGAAACCGTAATGCCGACCTTGCCGATTACTCCTCGTGGTAACCCCGGATTCCGGGTCAGTTCCGTCCACGTGTCGCCACCATCAGTCGATTTGAAGATTCCACTTCCTGGTCCACCACTCTCAAGCGTCCAGGGCTTTCGATAAACCTCCCAAAATCCTGCGTACAACGTGTTCGGACTTGTAGAATCCATAATCAAGTCGATAGCACCCGCTTTGTTACCCCTGCTCAGAACTTTCTCCCACGTCTTTCCTCCATCTTTTGATCGGAACACACCACGTTGATCGTTTGGTCCCCAAACGTGTCCAAGAGCCGCTACATAGACCAAGTCAGAATTTTTTGGGTGAATGCGAATCCGGGAAATCTGTCGGGTGTCATCAAGTCCAACTCGTTTCCAGGTCTTTCCACCGTCGTTGGATTTGTACACCCCATCGCCATGCGAGACGTTGCCTCGAATCGGCGATTCGCCCATGCCCACATAAACTGTGTTTGGATCTGAATCTGCGACTGCTATCGCGCCAACTGAGCCCGTACCAAAGACTGAACCATCGCTAACGCATTCCCAGTTGATCCCACCATCAGTTGACTTCCAAACTCCACCGCCAGTTGCACCGTAGTAATAGACAAATGGTTGCGACGGAACACCGGCCACGGCGGCAGAGCGGCCACCGCGATAAGGCCCAATACTCCGATACTGCAAGTCCTTCAGCGGATCCGCTTCTTTTGGCGAAGGTGTTGGAGTTTGCGCTAACGAAGCGACTGAGGAAGCGCAGAGTATTAGTAACAAACAGAAGACAGTGGTTCGGCGAGACGCGTGGAACGTCTTGATCATTCTGATGGGCTCCTTTTGGTTGGCAGTCAAAAGACGGTGGTATCTGATTGAACCTTGGCGGCTAAGTTAAGATGACTATTACGGATTCGCATAGTATCAATTCCCTTCCGCTTCTGTCTTCATGTGGGTACGGTGATCAATGTTGGCAATGGAGCACCACCTGCGGGTAGCGGGTGGGCTTACACATATTGGGTGCGGAGGCTTTGATCGACGCCGGAAGTCGACAATAGTGCACTCTATGTCAACGATGCACGCGCGCTATCGAGACTATGAAAACACTCAACTTCTCATTCTCCCCAACCTTTAGGTTGGGGTTCAAGAGCACTAGGAAATGCTGTAACCATTTCAATGGTTTTCGACATTTCCTCGAGGATGAGGCAGCCAGATCGAAACCATTAAAATGGTTACCTGTTCAAGCTGTGGCACTGATCCCCAACCTAAAGGTCGGGGAGAATGAGAGGTTGAGTTTCACACATTCTTGGTAGCTGGTAGGTCCGCGTCGCTTAATAAACATGACACTCTTGCGTCCGCATCTTATTAATCCCAACTCTCGATTTTAGCGAGGCGACTAACAGGCGCTACCCCAGATGGTACTTCTTAAGTCTCATCGCGGAGAGGACGAGTCATTAGCTCCACTACTGCATCTCTCGCCGCTTTTCCACCGTAGATGACTTCATTAACCTGATTTGTGATCGGCATCTCGACACCAGAAATGTCCGCGAGCCGTTTGACCGCACTCGCTGTCCTGATTCCCTCAGCGACCTCATTCATCTCAGCGGTTATCTCGTTTATCGATCTTCCTTTTCCCAGTTGTTCGCCGACGAAGCGATTGCGCGAGAGACTACCTGTGCAGGTCAAGACTAAGTCTCCAAGACCAGCAAGTCCTACTAAAGTTTCTGACTGTGCTCCTTGTTTAAGTGCAAGCCGGGTCATTTCTGCAAGTCCACGCGTGATCAAAGCCGCGACACTGTTGGAACCGTAGCCGAGCCCTGAGGTCATGCCGGCTGCTATCGCCATAACATTCTTGACTGACCCTCCCAACTCCGTCCCGACGACATCGCTATTTGTATAGATTCTAAGATTGTCAAAACTCAATGCTTGTTGGACCAACCGGGCGTTTTTCAAATCGATACTGGCCGCAACAACCGCGGTAGGATGACGATTGACAACTTCTTTTGCGAACGACGGTCCCGACAAACACACAAAACGAGTCGTCTCGCCCTGTATTTCTGACACGAGCTCTGAAATTCGTTTACCGCTTTCAATCTCAATACCTTTGGTTGCACTAACAAGCACTGCGTCCGTACTTAGATTTCGTCCGATGCCTTCCAGGAGTTGCCTGAGCGCATGAGACGGAGCCGCGAGTACTACTATTTGGCGATCACGGGCCGCTGCACCAAGCTCGGTTGTCGCGATTACTCGATCCGGCAGCAGCTGATCTGATAAGTAGCGGTGATTGACACGACTCTCATTGATTGATTTAACGACATCTGCATCTCTTGACCAGAGTACGACGTCGTGGCCCGCCCGTGCTGCGACGATCGACAACGCGGTTCCCCAGCTACCGGCTCCAATGACTGCGATTGACTTTGGTTGGTCTGTCATCACTTGTTGTGAGAGTCTCAAACTCTGTTTTCTGTGCCAGCGAGTAATCTTGCAATGTTCTCACGATGAGCAAAGATCACGAGCGCTGCACAAAGAAAAGAACCAACAACCAATGCCTTCACATCAGCAAGCGGGCTCACAAATCGATCCTGCAACCAAATAAACAGAGGAATGGTCGCCACGCCAATGATGGAGCCAAGCGACACGTACCTGCTAAGCCAAACAATCGCAATCAGGATTACACCCGCGCACAGTAGCGGAAGTGGGGCAAGCACCAGGAAAACACCCACCGCCGTGGCAACACCTTTTCCTCCGCGAAATCCAAGCCAAACGGGAAAAATATGACCAACAATTGCGGCCACACCCGCTCCCACAACCACCCAGGTAGCGTTCGGTAGTTGACCCTCAACGAACATTTTTGCAAACAGTACTGCCGCAGCTCCCTTGAGAGCGTCCAATACAAGAGTGAGCACTCCAGCAAACTTACCTGATCGCCGAGACACGTTTGTCGCACCAGTTCCTCCGGAACCAGTTTGCCGTATGTCTCCACCTTCTTTGGCGCGCACGATCAAAAAACCAAACGGTATCGAACCAAGAAGATAGGCGACAATTACGACAAGCAGTGGTCTCAATCGAAATCACTCCGCCGAAGATTCTCTATTGCATAAGGAGGTCTGAACTTATTTTGGGATGCCAGGTGGACAGTTCGGTTGCGGTTCGCGGACATTTGCCAGAAGTGGTCTTACGAATATGTCTCGACGACTTCTCGCGAATGAGTATCCGTCGTTAGGGGTTTCTATCGAATCCAGCGACGTCTCACCAATCTGAGCCACCAGCCAATGTGACGACAGATCCATCGACGCGTCATAGGGCAGACTGAAATACAGTTCACCCAATTCGTACGTGTCGCGCGGTACCATTATCCGGTACAACGGCGTTCCCATCAGATTCACGGGCTTCCAGCTATTGTTTTCGGTTGGGGTAGCGAAACCAAATTTGAGAGAGGTAAGAAGTCTTCTGCCTTTGTACGGACAATTTTCACTAATAGTGATAACCGCCTTTGTGAAGTGTAAGGCAACTCGGTCAGGATAAACTTGATACTCGCCCTCAAAATCTCCCTGAGTCGCGAAGCCAGTGTTTACGTTGGAGACAAAAAACGGATAGCTGCGTGGTTCATCCGTTTGTTTCGCGGGAATGCTGAAACAACACAACAACAAGATGGCCAGCGCTATCGATTTCGCTTTCATACTTTCCTCCGAACTACTCCTAGCATAACTCTATTGGTTGGCGGCTGGAAGCTGAATTGTATCGACTTAATAGTTTTCTTCAGCGCGTTTTGTGAGGTCGTGGATTGAAAACCATCTAAATCGTTCCTGGCAGCAATGAAGCCCCTCAATCCCCTAAAGAAGCTGTGAAACAAGGAAAACTTTATCCACAGCCTTACACACAGGCCGGTAATCACGGGCGACAGGGTATATGCCAGGTAAGGCCACGGGCTTGCCCCGTGGTTGTTACGCTCGTTGCTAAAAAGTAAATGCTTTTCCCTTCCAGCGCGCTTGTGCGCCGAGAAGCAGGCAATGATTAGGTGATTAGCTGCGAGCGTTAGGACCACTGGACAAGCCTGTGGCCCAAAGCAAGACAATTGATGTCGTCGCACCGCAAGTCTGAATCCTCAACGCGATGAGGTCAGTACCGGAGCGCGGTACTGACGACGTCAAAACACTTTAGCGAGAGTGTAACCGGCCCACACGAGGAGCAAGCCAATCAGGTTGGAAACGAGTAGGTTCGCTGCGGCCAGTCCGATTTGGTTCTCTTGCAGCAGACTAAACGTCTGTAGTCCAAAAGCTGAGAAAGTAGTAAATCCTCCGAGGAACCCGATGAACACTATTGAGCGCACATTCTCATTAACGAAGTAGCGTTCCTGCATTAAGTGAAAAAGCAATCCTATCAGGAAGCATCCACTCAGATTGACGATGAGCGTTCCCAGAGGAAAGCTCTCACCATACCTTCGCGCGATCGTACTCGACAGCCAGAACCTGCCCAACGTACCGACGAATCCTGCGCAGCCTATGAGGAATAGCTTAATCATATCTGGGTGCGATGAATCTAAACTGACGTACGCCTGAGTCAGATCAACCTGCGTCGCAGCAGATCAAGCGCAGCTTGTGATGCACGCCAACGAATCAGTTGTCGATCACCAGGCAGTTTGAGCCGTCGGTGTTCGGTCCCTACATCATCCGCCAATGCGATAAATACTGTCCCCACAGGTTTCTCTTCAGTACCACCATCTGGTCCAGCAATCCCGGTTATCGCCAGCGCGAAGTCTGTACCTGCTCTTTTTCGCATCCCTTCCGCCATTGCTTCTGCGACCGGGGCACTAACTGCTCCGTGCTCGAGCAACAATATCGGTTCGACTCCCAATGCCCGCGTCTTTGCCTCGTTAGCGTATGTCACAGCTCCTTCTATGAAATATTTCGAGGAACCCGGTACTTCAGTGATGCGTTGTGCGAGCAACCCACCAGTGCAACTTTCAGCCACTGACAAAGTGTAGTTGCCGACCGATAGTTTGAGACCAACGACCTGTTCCATTGTCTCTCCGGCAAATGAGAAGACTGCGTTTCCCAGACGTTCTTCTATCTGTTCAGAAACACGATCGAGTAACTGTTCAGCTTCCGCCTCAGTCCTTCCCCGTGCGGTCAGATGAATCTCAATCTCGCTCTGATTGAAGAGAATGGTCGTACTCGGATTTTCGTACTGTGTATAAACTGGTGCGATTTTTTCGTCGACAGCAGATTCACCGAGGCCGGCAACACGCAACATTCGTCTGACAACACGTAAGCTACCGGCGCGCCCTTCCAGTTTGCCAGTCACGTGATTCTCAAACATCGGTTTCATCTCTCGTGGCGGGCCCGGTAACAAGACTATCGCTGTGCCATTGTGATCGATGAACATTCCTGGCGCCGTACCATTTGGATTCGGCAACACCTCAGCATCCTCAATTATCATTGCCTGCCGCGAGTTCCGTTCCGGCATCGACAGACCAAATCCCTGGAATCTCTTTCGAATCTCGTCGAGTACACTCTCATCAAGCATCAATCTTCTGCCGAGTGCTCGAGCGGTAATTTTACGCGTGATGTCATCTTCAGTTGGACCAAGTCCGCCGGTGGTAATCACTACTTTCGATCGGCGCGCGGCATCCTTGATCGTCTCTTCAAGACGAGCGTCATCATCACCAACAACAGTTTTTAGTTTGACTTCAATGCCGAGACGGTTAAGCCGGTCGGTTAACCAGAGGCTATTAGTGTCGGTGCGGTCAGGCGCCAACATCTCCGAACCAATTGCGATGATTTCAGCTGATAGGCTTTCGAACAAGCGTGACTCGGGATTGTCCTAACGTTCAATGACTCGTGACTGGATCGTCATGATAAACATCATGAAGCACTTCGGAGATTGGCGGTGGCGGCGACATCGCACTCAACGATGTAGTTGTTGAGAAGGCGGGTTCCGCAGGAACAGGAGGAGGAGTTACATCGGACGCTACTTTATTTTTAAGGGCAGCCAGAGAGTTGCGACTCTCCTCAAGTATTTCCATCGCATATTTTCTGCGAGCGCGTTCAAGATTTCGCACAGCTGAAAGGGCCTGGGGCGCCACCGAAGGATCCCCTTCCATGCGACGCAAAGTAGAAACGTATCGTCGCAACTGACGCGACGGCGCATTTTGGTGCAATTCATCGTACTTTTCATTTTCAAGCAGATGCGCGAGGTATTGCTCTGCAGCAGTGTGATTGGCAATTCGATGATGCAGCGCAGCCAACGCGAAAAGGTGGAGCGGCGGTGAATCGTGCATTATTTCCAGTGATTCTTCGCCCTGCTCGATCACCTCGGCGATCTCAAAACCGTACCAGCGACGTTCTTCCTCACGAAGGATGGCGTCTGCAGCAATATAAAACTCAAAAATTCGATCTACTTCGCGAGCTTGTGAACGCCGGGAAACTACCCAGACAACCAGTACCGCACCTGTAACCAGCAACATCATGAGCGGGGGTATTCCTGCCGCATCCAACAGCGTCACAATAACCACAACAGCCACTGCCTTCGTCACGAGTCTCCTGGTTATCGAACTCATAAATCCTCCACTTCTATTGCTTCCCCAGTCGCGCCGTAATTGCACGACCTGCCTGTTCAGTTGAGAGATCTCCCCCGAGATCCTTAGTTACTTCGTTTGCTGAAATCGCGTCACGAACTGCAATTTCGATCTGATCGCTCTCTGTCTGGAATCCCAGGTATTCTAACATCATCGCAGAGGTCAGAATAGCTCCAATTGGATTCGCAACTCCCTTGCCAGCCAATGGAGGCGCGCTTCCATGAACCGGTTCGAACAAGGAAACTTTTCCAGGATGAATGTTGCCTGAAGCCGCTAGTCCCAGTCCTCCCTGAATGGCAGCGCCCAGATCGGTGAGAATGTCGCCAAACAAATTGTTGCTGACAATTACGTCGTACTGAGATGGATCGAGCACCATGAACATCGCCATCGCATCAACGTACTGATGGTTCGCGACAATTTCTGAATAGCCTGCCGCAACTTCTTTGAACACTCGCTGCCAAAGATCGCCGCCAAAACGTTGCACGTTTGACTTATCCGCCATCGTTACGCGTCTGCGTCCAGTTGTACGTGCGTACTCAAATGCGGCAACAATAATTCTTTCAACCCCTCGACGAGTATTTACTTCTTCCTGCAACGCAATCTCATCAAGTGTTCCCTTTTTCAAAAAACCACCGGCACCACAATAGGCGCCCTCCGTGTTTTCGCGGAATACAACGAAATCGATCTCTTCCGGCTTCCTGTTAAGGAGTGGCGTAAGTCGGGCGTTTAATAGTCGAACCGGGCGAAGATTGATGTAGAGGTCGAGCCCGCGTCGCATTCCCAGCAAGATGTCTTCAGCATGTTGGTTAGACGGTACGCGCGGATCACCAAAAGCGCCGGCGAGTATTGCATCGAATTCAGCCGTCAACATTGCGAGGCCATTGGGTGGCAAACTAATTCCTTCACTGAGAAACTTGTCTGCGCCCCAATCGAAGTTCACAAACTCCAGCTCAATGCCTTTTGTCTGCTTGAGATGGTCTAGTACTCGCACGGCCTCCCGTAAAACTTCTGGACCAATTCCATCTCCCGGTATTACAGCAATTCGCTTCATATTCTATTTATTGTCCGACATGCTTTAGCTTGTCGCTCTTCTGGTAGAGGATCGGCAACGCGCTACCGAAGCGGTACTGATGACTCCCTGCCATGCCGATCCGGCACCAACAATCGTGCAATATTACTTGGCAAACTTCGCAGCGATCCGAGGCAAACTGGCAAGGATAGTATCGCCAACAACCTTCATACTCTGCGCGGAGATCTTGTCAATTGTGTCATCAGCTCTATGCCAGTAGGGATAATCGTTTAGTTGAATAATATCCACCGAGTCGATCCCGGCGCGAAGAAATGGCTCGTGATCGTCACCTCCAACTCCTTCGGGACGGTCCACAAATACTTTTGCGTAACCCAGATCGCGTCCGGTTTGCCATATGAGGTCTTGCAACCACTTCGTACTCATCGTGTCGCGCCCCAATTCCAGGTCGCGGTAACCCATCATGTCGAGCAGGATCATCGCGCGCGTAAGTTCGACTTCACCCTTTGCTTCCAATTGAGTAACGTAGTGACGACTGCCGTAAGTGTTGTCCGGCTTCTGTGGTTTCCCGCACTCATCCCACCCTTCACAAAAAGCCTCTTCTCCATCAAAGAATACCAACCGGTATGTGAGCTTTGGCTGTTCCTGAGCCCTACCTAACACTCGACCTATCTCCAGCAGTGTTGCGACCGAAGATCCAGGGTCATTGGCCCCAACAAAATTCATATCTTTGTAGAGTTTCGTGTCGTAATGACTGGTAATCAGGATCAGCTCCTTACTTTGACCAGGCATTTCGGCAACGATATTGGCCATGCGCTTGGTGCCTACAGGCGTTTGAGCGGTGAATTCATCGAGCGTCACAGTTAAGCCGTAAGACTTGAGTTCGTTTGTGATGTACGCGCGTGTCTTCGCGAGTTGCGGTGAGTCGGGCGGTCTGGGACCAAACTCTATTTGTTTCTTAACATGGTCCATCGCGCGTTCACCGTTGAAGCTACTTGGTATCGGCGCAGGTGGTGGAGGAGGCGAACTCGTCGAGACGCTAACCCGCGGATTTGGAGGCGCATCATTTTTTGGACAACCCCAGAAGAGGAATGGTAAGAGTGCGAGGAGTAACCCAAGAGTACTCGTACGGAGGATGGTTGAGTTAGTTTTGTTCTTCATCTAGAGAAATGGTCTTACTACTTTTGAGTGGCTTTAGCTTTTGCAGAACGCGTTTTCTGAATAATCGTGTCGAAGGCCTTCGACCCGAGAGAGAAGGGTTTTTCGATTGCGGAATCCAGTGCTTCAGACATGGTAATCGCTTCTAACTGAAGTAGCGTTGCGATTTTTTTAGTGAGAGGTAAGTCGCCAAACTTCTTAGTTAGTTCAGACTCGATGTTTACTCCTGACGCTGCTCTGGCGGTGCGAGTACTTATTGACACGACCAGGTCACCAGGATTCTCAATTTTCACCTGGCAGGCCAGCCTGTGTGAGTCGTTCAATAGCACTTCGCCAAGTTGTTTCTCCTCGGCGTTGCTCGGTGCGGAAAGCAAATGAGAACCCGTTTTCACCGAGATAAGACATGCCGGACACTCACCTTTTCCCGCAGTGCAACCCGCGCCAAGCGAAACTCCAATCCGATGAGCAGCGTCGATCAGATAACTTCCTTCGGCAACCAATCCCTGAATTCCAGATGGTTCAAACGTAATTGATACGCTCATATGATCCCCCAGTCTGCAAAACTTTTTAGGAGTTGAAATTACACCCGAAGCCTTATTTAAAGCAAAGAGGACAGCTTATTTTGTTTGGGTTGGGGAGGACTCTTAAGGTCAGGCGCGTTTTACGGCCTGGCGTTCTTTATTGCCAATCATCGCCACCTGATTTGCATCTTGCTTTTGCGCACGTCGACATTCCGCACAAACGCCAATGATTCGGAGCAGGTGCTGCGTCACTTCAAACTTGTGTTTCGCCGCCATCGAATCCTGAATGGCTTCAAGTTCTGCGGAGTAAAACTCGATGATCTTCCCACACTCGGAACAGATCATGTGGTCATGATGCTGGTGCTTGTAGTTGTGTTCGTAATGCGCACGGCCGTCGCCGAAACGAACTTCGCGTGCAAGTCCTGCTTCAGTAAGAATCTTTAGCGTGCGATAAACTGTGGTTTGTCCAACGCTGGGATCTTCTTTTTTTACCAGCTGATAGAGGTCCTCGTTTGAGAGGTGTTCTTCAGTTCGGAGAAAAACTTCGAGTATCAGGTCACGTTGAGAAGTACGCTTGAGCCCTTTTCTTTGAATGTGTTTTAGGAAGACTTCCTGCTCTTCCGTCATCTCTTCCGTCATTACAAGGATTTTAACACTTTCGATTGTCCGAACGAAATATTGGTTTGTGTTTGCGTCCTGCGTGGGCGCCGCATCTTAATTGAACCCTTTAGTGGCCTCCGACGCTTTGATCCTTCAAGCTCTTCTGTCGGAGCGCGTACGTCCTCGTGCGCTGACTTGCCTAACAGACTTCTTTGTTCTTTAGCTCTTTCCAGAGCAACGGCGCCGTCGCTCTGCACCCCAATTCGAATCCCGCCAACGGGCAGTGGGTGGATGGTTCAGATCCTTTCTTTCCCAGCAGTCCGCCAACGTGTCGCCCCCAATCCCACCCACGGCAGTGGGTAGATGGTTCAGATCCTTTCTTTCCCAGCAGTCCGCGAACGTGTCGCCCCCAATCCCACCCACGGCAGTGGGTGGATGGTTCAGATCCTTTCTACTGAGAGCGTCTCCACTCAACGCTGCGCGCGCAGCGCGCCGGAGGAAAGAGAAGGTTTTGTAAGTAGAAAGGATCTGAACGAACCACCAACTGCCGTTGGTGGTATTCGAGTTGCGACTCCATCAAAAGGAGTGCGCCACGGAGGGACGTCGCTCCATTCATTCGATGACGGCAATTTGGTATTGTTCGAGTTTGCCGTCGGGCCACTCATAAGTCCATGCGCGTAATAACTTGCCCTCGAACCTCACCTGGTACACTCGCAAGGTCATTCCCCCTCGCAAGCCTTGACGCACTTGAACAAACTGACGCGGAGTGCCTAACGGCGCCAGCCCACTCGCAAAGTCTTTCAGCGCCTGCTCACTGAAATAGGCGTTCGCATTATCTGTAAACAACGATCGATCTACCGTGCCCTGCTGTAAACCGTCAAAGATTTTCTTGGCCTGTTCCAACTTTTGCGGGGTGGCAGGATCATTCTTCTCAAAAAGAAGCGGAACAATTGCATGCGCGATATCTCCAGAAGCCGACGCAGCGTCTTGATTTGTCAACGCTATGACTGAAACTCGTTCATCCGGAAACACTACACTCTCCGAAGTAAAGCCTGAGACTTCACCACCATGAGACACTGACCGGTGTCCGGCCTCAGTCGCCAGACTGACGCCCAGCCCGTATCGTGTTCCCATTCCGTTATTGAGTTGTACTTCGCGCTCCAACTCGCGATAGGAATTTGGCTTCAACAGTTTCTGGTCCATAAGGGAAATATTCCACTTCGCCAGATCTTCCGCGGTCATCGCGAGTTCTCCGGCTGCAAATAGCCAGCCTGGTCCTTCCTTTGGAGCAACTCGCAATGGTCCAAGTGCGTAACGCATGTAACCAGTTGGATCAGTGTCTCCGAGCTTTTGCTCATCGATGTTTGCAACGCTGGTCATTCCCAATGGCTTAAAAATCTTTTCACGCATGTACTCAAGAAACGGTTTTCCACTCGCTTTCTCGACGATGACACCAGCGATTACATAGTTGGTATTGCTGTACTGCCACTTTGTTCCCGGATCAAAGTCAAGCGGCTTACGCCCCCAGATTTCCATGATCTTCGCTGACGTAACGGGCTTCAACATCATTGGCATCACGTAATCCTGAGGCCAGTAATCCTGATACCCGGATGTATGCGACAAGATTTGCCGGATTGTGACCTCGTTAGCACGAGTCAAATCAGGAAGGAATTTGGCAACCTTATCGTCGAGAGATAATTTACCGTCCTGTTGGAGCAACAAGATTGCCGCTGCAGTGAATTGTTTGCTGATCGAGCCAATGCTGTACCTCATCGCGGGTGATGCCGGTACCTTCGGCTCAAGCTTAGCTGCTCCATACGCATTCAAGTAGACGATTTTTCCGTCTCTAACAACCGCAACTGATGCGCTTGGGACGCCAGAAGTGGTGAGCGTGTCGTTGGCGAGCTTATCGATTTTGGTGCGCAGTTCTGGCGATAGTTCGGACTGTGCGTTGATAGCAGTTGAGAATGCTGACGCGAATAGTATCAGCGTTAGTACGGCAATCTGGTAAGTCAGAAGACGATTGCGAAGCATAGCGGTCTCCTTAGCATTAATATGAATAACAGTTGAGTGAATCTGGAAATGACGGTGAATTATACGAAGAGCGGTGAAAATTGTGGAGCATCATAGCTGGGTGTTTCTCTCAGCGTCTCAGCGTCCTCTGCGTCTCGGCGTTGACGCTGAGAGAAACAGAAGATCAAATCCCGGCGTCAAGCTTCAAGAGTGATTGCAGCAAGACATTCGCTCCATTTGTGATGTCTTCTGCTTTGCTGAATTCTCGCGGGCTATGGCTTATACCGTCGCGGCTCGGGATAAAAATCATTCCGACTGGACAGAGAACCGCGATTTCCTGCGCGTCATGACCGGCACCGCTTGGCATCAGCTTTGTTGTCAGCTTCAGTTCTTTAGCTGCTTCATCAATCTTGTTCCGAAGCCGCTGGTCCGTTGGGGCGGGTGTAGACGAAATGAGTTCCCTGAAAGCGAACTTTGTACCAGTTGCGACCTCAATCTGCCGCACTTCACTTTGTACCTTCTCAAATAGCATCTGAACTTTTGCAGCTTCGAGATCTCGCAATTCGAGACTCGTCACGACTTTGCCAGGTACGACGTTGTTAGCCCCGGGAAACGCTTGAATCCTGCCAACGGTTCCAACTTGTCTTCCTGGAATCGAGGTGACAACACGGTTTACGGCTTCAATGTATTTCGCTGCCGCCAATAACGCATCGTGCCTCTGATTCATGGGCGTTGTACCGGCGTGATTGGCAAATCCTTCAATCGTCACTTCCCACCAGTACACTCCGACGATACCTTCAACCACACCAATGTCGATCTTCTCCGCGTAGAGTGTGCCACCTTGTTCGATGTGTAGCTCAAGGTAGGCGGCGATATCGCCCTTTTTACGAAGTGCGCTCGATAACCTGTCCGGGTCACCACCAATAAATTTTATGCCGTCGCGAATTGTCTTCTTACTATTCGTTACCTGGTCCAGATCTTTTTCGCTCAGTCCTTTCGCAATAGCTTTACTGCCAACTGTACCGCCCTCCTCATTTTGAAAAAGGATTACTTCGAGCGGATGCTTTAATTGGACCTTGTTCTGAGCGAGTGTTTGGGCCACTTCAATTGCGGCCATCGAGCCAACTTGTCCGTCATAACTTCCACCTTGAGGAACGGAGTCAATGTGTGACCCGATCATTAGTGGCTGCAATGTCTGGACACTACCTTGTCGACGACCAATGATATTGCCTGCCGGATCCACACTGACATCAAGGCTAGCATCCTGCATTAACTTCGTGGCGTATTGACGTGCTTGCAGGTCGGTGTCGGAATAGGCAACACGATTTGTGCCACCCTCTGGCGTTTTTCCAAACTGTGCGAGTTCCGTCAGATGAGCATTGAGTCGACGACCATCGACGCGGAGTGGCGAACTCATTTGCGTTTGTAATGCAACTGCAGGAATTGCGGCCAGCAAAGTTAGATTGAAGTTTCGCCTGTTCATGTTGCTCCGATAAAGCGTGAACGGCTGCTTGGATGGTTCAGAACTTAATGACACGAACTCTCAAGGAGCGCCGTGAATCGGCGTACCGAGACGAAGGCTCATTGGTAATCTCAACTTCTCATTCTCCCCAAGCTTCAGCTTGGGGTTAAGTGATGAGTTCAAAACCGTGAACCGTTTCAACGGTTTGCTCGTGGCTCTCACAATCTTGACGTAATCTCGGAAACCGTTAAAACGGTTGGTAAAAATCGGTCTTGGCGCGCGAACCCCAAGCTGAAGCTTGGGGAGAATGAGAAGTTGACGTACCAACCGCGTGTCGGTACTGATGATGATGTTATGACCCCATCCCACTCAGTTGTGCGATAGTTGACCGAAGCCACGGGTCAAGCCGCCGATGGCGTTAGTCAAACACTACATCCGGTCACTCCGCTCCCGGTGTCGATTTTTACTACACCGCCTGCTTCATCAGCAAGAACGTTAAGGCAAACCAACCTTCTTGACCAACTCCGCAAAGCGCGGATCGTCGCGCAATGAATCCATGTATGGATCAACCTTCAATCGCGAAGTGAACCAATCGCGCGCCTCATAAGCCTTTTCAAGGGTGGCAAATGCCTCATTCTTATCGCCCAAAGCTGCATACGTTGAGGCGATCCAATAATTAATCACGTAGTTGGTTTTACCGACCTCTTTCCACCTTGCTATTAAATTCTCAGCATCCTTTCGTCGGCCGGACTTTGCGTACGCATAGCCCAACTGAGCATTGAACTGAACTCCGGGGGGCATGCCCTCTGAGAGCGCAATCACTTCTGCGTACTTTCCTTGCATGTTGTATATGTGAGCGAGCCAATTCTTCGCGGCAAAGAAACTCGGATCTAGCGCTAAAGTCTTCTCCGCCTGCTCGGCAGCAAGGTCGTACTTTCGAGCGTACATGTAAACGGATGAAAAGTTCGCACCTTGTTGCAGTGATAGGGGCTCAAGTTCCATCGCGCGCTTCATTTCTGCGATTGCCTCATCGTGGCGACCCAATGGGCTCAAATAAGTCCACGCATAACGGAAGTGGGTTAATGCAAGATTTGGATCTAATTGCAGTGCCTGTTTGAATTCGCGTTCGGCTTCGGCCCAATTCCAGTCATACGATGCGATGATCATTGCAGATACTGTGTGCGCCTCAGGTAACTCCGGATCGAGCTCGAGTGCTTTCGAAATCGCAATCTTTGCTTGCGGTACACAATCTTTCTGCGCGAGATAGCCGTAAGACGGCATCACGGAGTACGACTCGGCTTTTCCGACATATGCCAACGCAAAGTTTGGATCGAGTCTTATCGCCTGCTCGAACGCTTCTATGCTACGTCGTAAGTCATCATTCGTTCGCTTCGCAAAATAAAATCGGCCCTTGAGATAAAGTTGATAAGCTTCGTTATTATCAGTGTAGTGTTTGGTAAGTCCTTTCGATTCGTTAGCGCCGAGTTTTAATTGCAGTTTTTGCGCAATGGCAGCGGAGATCTCACGCTGCGTTGCCAATAGATCAGACATCTTCCGTTCGTATTGATCGCCCCAAATCGTTTGGTTGGTTCGTGCGTCAACGAGCTCGACACTAATTGCCAGGTTGTCACCACGCTGAAGCCATCGACCTGACATAACAGCATCGACACCAAGCTCGTTGGCAACCTTCGCAACATCGATTTCCTTTCCTTTATATCTAATAACCGAACTCGTTGGGCTGACTTTCAAGTTAGGTACTTGCGAAAGACGATAAATCAGCGATTCTGATAGTCCGTCGGACAGGTATTCTGTGTCAGGATCAGCGCCTTTGTTTTGAAACGGCAAGACCGCAATTGAGCGTATCTCCTTTGCTTCGGCATTGCGTCCACGCAAATAGTAGATTAGCAATCCGACAATTCCCGATACGAGTATCAGTACGATTGCTGTGATGAGCTTGTGATGCTTAATACTTTGGGCCACGTACTCGGCGCTTGACGTAGCTGGTTGTGTCGACACGGACGTTTTGGTACTCGCGGCGTTCCACCCGGTGTTTGAGTTGTGAGTTTTTCCGCCCGTGGAAGGTGGCACCGTCGTGTCGAAATCGCCGCCAGTCTCCAACTCCCGACGTAATTCCTTCAACTCAATTGCAACTTCTTTGATCGATTGATATCGCTCGTCGCGGTCCTTGGCCAAACAGCGGCGGACAATCCGTTGTAAATCGGCAGGCGCCGTAGGATTGAGATCCCGAATGAGCGGTGCAGGCTCGTAGATTAGACTGTGCAACGCTTTTACTACCGAATCGCCGGTAAATGGTTTTTGTCTGGTGGCTGCTTCAAACAGGATACAGCCAAACGAAAAGATGTCTGACCGTTGATCGATTTCGTTTGTCTTACCTTTTGCCTGCTCGGGTGACATATAACCAACAGTTCCCATGACTACCCCGGGCGTCGAATGCATGACTGCTGTTGGCACTTCTGATTGTCCTTCGCCACCATTGGGCTGCTGCCCCGTTTGTTCGACGAGCTTCGCTAGACCAAAATCCAAAATCTTCGCATGACCATCGGTAGTGATCATTATGTTGTCTGGCTTGAGATCCCGATGAACGATGCCTGCAGCATGAGCTTTTGCCAATCCCTGGGCCACATGTTGCAAGTATCGCAAGAGCTTTCTTAGCTCTTCCTGCTCAGCGTGAATTTTCTTTGTGAGGGTCAATCCATCTATGAACTCCATCGCGATGTAGTGAGTCCCCGAATCTTCACCTATCTCGAAGACTTGCGCGATGTTTGGATGACTCAGTGCCGCGGCGGACTTAGCCTCGCGAACAAAACGATCCATACGATCTCGATTAGACGCGACCTCAGCGGGCAATACTTTCAGTGCGACTTTGCGATCTAGTTTTGTGTCCTGCGCGAGGTACACCTCACCCATGCCGCCCGCACCTAATTTCGAAGTGACCCGGTAGTGCGAGAGACTCGCACCCACTGACAGTGAGTTTTTCATGAACTACGACCCAAGTTGTTGACGATAATCCACCGTATCAAAGTGTCCTTGAGAAGTTGCTATCAATCCGCGCTCGCTTAATTCCCAAACCTCGTACCCGCTGATTCGCACTGCGCGACCTGTACCGCCAGCACCAGTATTGGTTCCAGTAAGGGTCCAATGAAAAACAGGTCTATCGTCTTTCAGCACGAGGTCGTCGCAGCAAACTCGCATATCCGGAAAATCTCGCATAAAACCTTTCGCTATGGCAGTGATCGCTTCCCTTCCTAAAGCTGGAGGATCCTCATTGACACTCAATGACCCGTTCTCTTCGTAGAACGCTGCTACTTGCGTAGGATCCTGGCTACACCAGGACGCGGCGTACCTCTCAGCAAAGTCTCGAATCGATTGAACGCTTTCAGTGGACATATCGCAGCACCTTGATTGACTAATGATTGACGATGGGATTTTCTAAATCGGTCCCACACGGCGAAGTAGGTCATTCCAGCGCGGGTCGTCGTGTAGCGGATCGAACGACGGTTCCATCCTCAGATTCTGTAGAAAAAAACTGTGATATTGAAATGATTTCTCAAGCCATGCGAAGGCCTGATCTTTGTCATTGAGGCCGACATAAGCCACTGCCACATCACGGCCATCGGCCAGTTGTTTGGCATACCTATCCTCGAGCTCTTTGATAATAGCGAGGGCTTCGCTCCGCTTTCCGTTCTGTCCCTTCAGCTTGCCAAGTAGCGCCAGAGATGCGTTCGATCGGTTTGATAAGTCTAAGCTCTTTTGCGTTTCCACGAGCGCCTCAGCCAGCTGACCTTGTTTCTCCAAAACCAAAGCCAGGGTGAGATGGGCAGCCCAGAAGTTCGGATCCAGCGAGAGGATCCTGTGACACTCGTTGACCGCCGATTTCAATTCTCCTCGCTCAATATATTGTTCGGCGACGTTATTAATTATCACCAGCGATAAGGGATCGAGCTCCTCTGCACGTTTGATCTCTTTCCATGCTTCGTCAGGTCGATTAACCGAGCGCAGGAACCGTGAATACCAATGATGAACCGTCGGGTAATTCGGGTTAAGTTCGATAGCAATTTTATATTCACGTTCGGCAGCAACCGGGTTCCACTCGAAATGATTGATATAGCCCAGAGCGGCATGTGGTTCCGCAATTGAACTGTCGAGCTCAATAGCTTTCAGAGCATTCTCCTTCGCCAGTGGTAGGGTTTCGCTTGATCTGACACCGGTGTAAGTGGAAGAGACGACGTAACAATCAGCAAGACCGGCATACGCCAGGGCGAATCGCGGATCCTTACTAACTGCAGCATTAAACTGTTCGATAGCCTTCTTGATGTTGTCGCCGGTTCGTCTATTCCAATAAAAACGGCCTTGCAAGTAATGCTGATAGGCTTCACTGTTAGTCGTGTATCCCTTTGTCAGTCCTTTCGAGTCTTCGCCCGAAAGTTTGAGCTGCAATTTTTGAGCGATCGACGCAGCAATCTCGCGTTGGGTTGCGACCAAGTCAGACATCTTCCGTTCATACTGCTCGCCCCACAACAGCTTATTGTTCAACGTGTCTACTAGTTCTACGCTGATCGTCAAATTGTCGCCACGTTGGGCCATGCGACCAGTCATTACGCTTCTGACCCCTAGCTCATTAGCGATCGTTTTCAAGTCGGACCCTTTCCCTTTGTAACGCATAACAGAACTGGTAGGGCTGACTTTAAGATTTGGAATCTGCGAAAGACGATAAATCAACGACTCCGCCAACCCTTCGGAGAGGTAATCGGTGTCGGCGGCGTTGCTCCGGTTCTCAAAGGGTATTACGGCAATTGATTCAATTGCGTTTCCGGTGTTAGGCGAGCGTAGATATAGAGCAGCACCTATACCTACCGCAATGATTAGCAGCAACACTATACCGGACAGAAGTTTGTGCTGCTTGATGCCGGAGACTACATACTCGGCGCTCGTGGTCGGTTGAGCCTGACTGCCTTCAACAGTTAGCGCTCCTGGTTGAGACTTTTGCTTTCCGCCTTGTTGTGGACCACCACTGGTGTTCCGGATACCAGGTGCCACCGTTCGTTCAATCTCTGCGTCAACATCAAGTTTGCGTCTGAGGTTTCGCAGATCGATCAGCAAGTCTTTCGCTGTCTGATACCGCTCATCCTGTTCCTTCGCCAGACACTTACTGACGATCTCTTCTAATCGCTCCGGCACTCCCTCGACCAACTGCGAAAGTGGCACCGGTTCCTGCTCCTGAATCGCGATGATTTGGCGATGGACGTCCTTGCCTTCAAAGGGCAATGTCGCCGAGATCATTTCGTAGAGCACAACTCCGAGACTCCAGATATCCGTCCGCTGGTCCACCACCTTACCCGCTGACTGCTCCGGTGACATGTAACTCACTGTACCCATCACTATGCCCGGCGCTGTTTCTACTCGCAGCCGCGTTTCCGCTTCTTCGTCCGAGCCGCTCAGGGCGCCGCCAGCCAGCTTGGCTAGCCCAAAGTCGAGGACCTTCACGATATGGTCTTTGCGCACCATCACATTCTCTGGCTTCAGATCACGATGCCTCACTCCTGCATCGTGCGCGGCATTCAGAGCCGCCACGATCTGGATCGTCACGTCCAGTACGTCCACCAGTTTCAGGCGCCTGCTCGTTAGGTACTGCCGCAAGGTCACACCGTCTACATATTCGGTCGCCATGAAACTCGTCGATTCCGTTTGGCCGAATTCGTAAACCGTCAGGATGTTGGGATGATTCAGATTTGAGACGGTGCGTGCTTCCTGCGTAAAACGTTGCAGCCGGTCTTTGTCTTTGGCCACTTCCGCGCTGAGGATCTTCAGGGCTACTGACCGACCAAGTTCCGAAGTGTCCTGGGCCAGATAAACTTCACCCATTCCTCCAGCGCCGATCTTCGACACAACGCGGTAATGCGATAACGTTGAATTGATACCAATCGATTCGTTCATGTTTTCTGATGCGTCAAATGAGGTACATCATTCTTGATTATTCAATCTTGGTGTCGCCGAGTTTTATTGAGCCAAGTGTGGATGGTGCGAAGGCGACCAAAAGTCATTTTCTAGTTGCGAACGCGCAGATTAGCGTAGTCGACGGCGATGCTGCCGTACGAGAGCGAGAGTCCTTCAATTTCAGGTCGGACAAAACGATAGGTCTGCTCGTGGAAAAGCGGTATGAGTAGATTCTCGCGCGCAATAATATCTTCTATCTGGCGATAGATTGCATGTCTCGCGGGAGGAGACGTTTCAGATCGACCTCGCACTATCAGCCGGTCCAATTCGGCTGAACCGCATAAACGACCAACAAGTCCCTGCTTGGCGGACAGGATGTTCGCGAAGCTGTCCGCATCGGGAAAGTCAGCGCCCCAACGTCCGAGTACAAAATCGACTGACCCCTGCGTCACGGCCTCGACCCATTCGTCCATCGTCTTGTTTACCACGCGAAGCGTGAATTGGTGTTCACGAAGAGCATTGGTAATCTCTCGAGCAAACACAGAGTATTCTCCAAAGAAAACTGGATTGAGTACGGCAGTGATCTCAATCGGTTCGGCTGGTTCTTTTGCCGAAACGCCTGATCCAACCGCGGTCCGCGGAGTGTAGGATGAATCATGACCGAGAAGTCCGGGAGCTATCAATCCGTTTGCAGGAATTGCAAGTCGACCTAACGTTTGACGAACTATGTTTCCTACATCGGAAAGAGCCTGTGTCAGCCGCTGGCGCATGCGTTTGTCTTTTAGTGCCCCGCGGTGACTGTTCATCACGGCATAATAGGTCATCAGACGCGGCACTTCGTGATAACCAGACGCGAACTCGGGATCCCGACGCAGCCCCTCAGCATCTGCAGGTATGAGATCCGACGCAAGGGAAAGACGGCCATCGCGAAATTGAGCAAGGATATCCTTCGGTGCCATCCCGAGGTGGAACGTCAAACGTTCAACCTTGGGGTGTCCACTGAACCAGTAATCTTTATTGCGTTCGAGCTCGACTCGTACACCTGGCTCAAACTTAACCACTCGAAACGGACCAGTACCAACACTTCCCTCTTGCCAACTATTTCCAAACTTGTCGCTGCCTTCGGGAATAATGGCCGCCGCGTGATAAGAAATGAGCGCAGGAAAAGTCGCTACTGGTTCTTCCAACTCGATAGTGAATTCATCAGCTGAGTGAATACGGAAACCAGCGAGATCTGATTCTTCTCCATTTACCAGTGCCTTCCCGCCTTTTATTACTGAATAGAAGTGACGCCCAATACTCTCCGGATTCATCAGTAGTCGTTCAAACGAGTAGCGCACATCTCGAGGCGTAAGTTTGCGTCCGTCGTGAAAACGAACGTCGTCTCGTAAGCGAAATCGATATCTCTTGCCTCCCTGCTCAGCAGTGAAGTCCGTTGCGAGCCAGGGAACGATCCGCGCTCCCCCAACGTCGCGCGTTAGAGTTTCAAAGATGCTCGGTAGAATCTCGGCATCTTCAACTGTTGACGCCAGAGAAGGATCCAGGTAGTGAAGCTGTCCCGTAATGGCAATCTGAATCGTTCCACCAGCGGCACGAACCTCTGCCGAAGTCGCAGCCGATTCGAGCTTGCCAATATCTCCATAAGATACGTAAGGCGCACTGCCACGTAGATTCAGGCCAACAACTTTTCGATTCGATAAGCGATAATCGACGTCATGAAATAACGGCAACACCATGGCCGATTCTTGTAGAAAGCTTTCGTACTTGCGGTACAGCGACGCTCTGATCCCAGGACGGCTTTCAGTTCGTGCCTCTTCAAGCGATTGATCGCCATCGGTCGAAGATATGTAAGGCCTGTATAAACCGACTCGCGAGTGGAACAGCGCGTAAGTAAAGTCGTCCGGATCGTCATAGTCTGCATTCCAACGACCGATAAAAAGATCTATGCCGGTTGGATTTTGAAACGACTCCAGGTAAGAAGCCATCGTTGGTGTCGCAACTTCAACGTGTACCCCGAGTTCCGCCCAGATGGAAAGAAGCGTCGTAAGAAGAGACTTATACCGGTCGAGGAAAAGCGGATGGACCGCAGCCCGAAGCTGCACCTCTCCCGTAACACCAGCGGCCTGAAGCATCGCTTGTGCTTCGTCACGAGTAAGTGTGGAACGTCGCCTTCCCGGGTCGTAACCGAGCATACCTGGAGGAATCAAACAAACCGCCGGCTGTGCAAAACGACCCAGTGTTTGCCACACAAGATCGTGTGTGCGCACGACTCCTGAAAGTGCGCGACGAACGTCGGTGTTCGCTGTGTACGAACTGTTGGAATTGAAAATTAGAAAATAAGTGTTCTTGCGAGGTGCCTCAACCAGACCATTTCGGAAACGCGGATCGCGGAGGCACTCGTCCAGATCCTCTGGAGAGAGGTCACGCGCAAGATCGATCGAACCAGATCGCAAACCGGAAGCAATATCTGAGGCACTTAGCCCTGCAAGAAACTCCACTTCATCCAGATAAGCCGTCGAGCCTTTCCAATACTGATCATTGCGCTCGAGCACGATGCGGTCAGGACTATATGAAGCGATGCGGAACGGTCCAGTACCCATCGGGATTGAGCCATTCTTTTCATCACTTTCGAAAGTGATTCCCGTTTTGTAATCGGTGAGCAACGCCGGATAGATCGAAAGAGGATCTGAAAGTTGAATTTCCAGCTTGCTCTCAGAATGGACTACGATACCACTTAACTCTGGCTCCGTGTTCTTAGCAAATTCTGCGGCACCTCGAATCGCAGCCAGTCCTGGCGGCAGGTCGCGAGCAACTCGAATGCTTCGCTCAAGCGACTGTTTACAAGCGAGCGCTGTCAGTGACGCGCCATTTTGAAACCGGACGACATCGCGCAGAATGAAAAATACCGACGTGCCATCGTCGGATACTTCCCACCTCTCGCAAAGGGCGGGAACGAGATTGCCTTCAGAATCAGTGGCCAGCAAAGTCTCAAACACATTTGCCAGAATCTCCTGCTCTTCCACCAACTCCATATTTACGGGCTGAATTTCGACAAGCGGCGTGGCCATAGCAACTACTAGTCGCCCACCCCTCGGCACTTCTTCCTGACGCTCGGCATCTTTCGTACCCGGAGCAAGCGCGGCTACTTCTTCTAGATAAGCGTTTCCCTTTTCGTACTCACCACGCATATTGGCGAGAGTGGACGCCAACGAGAGAGCATGCCTGAGACTATTGATATCGTTGGCAGACCTCGCTGCGTCCATAACCTGCGGGACGAGTCTTGCAGTGTCCTCAACCCTTCTTGCTTGCCAGGCGGTTTCAGCTGCAAATAGCAGAGCCGTAACGGCAGGCGCGTTTTGGCCTTCGCGTTGAAGAATTCGTCCGGCGGCTTCGGCTTCTTTTAGTGCAGATTCAACATCTCCCGACATACGGTAGGCGTTGGCAACCAACATCCGAGCTTCGCCTTCAAGCGATCGATCTCCTTCCCAATCCTCGTCGATAAACTCGAGTACGGTCTTGGCGGCGCGAGCTGCCTCCTCACTACTAAAAGCATCAAGTGCAGCCTTGGCCATGCGCAGGCCATACTCAACAGTCTTGTCAGGAACGTCGCCCTGCGAGAAGTGATGGACGAGTTGCGGGTAAACGCGTTCGAGTCGCCCACCGTGTCGTTTCTCAACTTCCTCAGCATATTTACGGTGAAGCGATCTACGTTTTCGTCGCGAGAGTCCAGCGTAAAGTACATCTCGAACCACGCGGCTCGAAAAATTCAACCGGTCGCCACGCGATTCACGTTCTTCCTCAAGCAGACCTTCTTCAACCAATCGATCTATGGAGTCTTCAACGTCTTTTGATCCAGCGAGAGCCTCCAGGTCGCGGAAATCGAAAGCCCTTCCAATTACTGAAGCGATTGATAGAACTTCGCGAAGCTCTTCAGGCAAACGTTCGATACGCTTCTCGACCGCCTGTTGAATCGTTGCGGGCATGTCGCCAGTTGAGAGATCTGTTGTTGCTCCAAGACTCCAAGCACCCGTCTGGTCTTTGGAGATCCCACCTGAATCCAGCAGTGACCGCACTAATTCCTTGGTGAAGTACGCGTTTCCTTCCGTTCCTTCGTAAAGTTTCTCAACCAGCGTGTTTGAAAGTTTAGGGCCGCCAATTAATGTCTCCAAAAATAATCGGTGCTCAGTTCGTGAGAATGGTTCCAGGGCAATCGTGGTGAACCGTCGATCGCCGCGGAAACTATCGAGCATGCGCGACAATGGATGAGAACGGTCAACTTCACTCGACCTGTAAGTGCCGATGATTAAAGTTGGAGTCGGTCCTAAACGTCTTACTATGTATTGCAGAGCTTCGATCGATATTTCTGCGGCATGAAGATCTTCGAGAAACAGGATGAGCGGACTACCCGCGGCAAGTCGGATCAACGTACGTGCGAGTAATTCGAAAACCTGGGTACGGTTTTCAGGACCCTGAGATCCACCAACCTGTGACAGCTTTGAATCGCCAGTCGCGGCAGCACGAATCTCACTTATCTCTGTAAGCATCGGGAACAGCGAAATGAGATCGGGAGCGATATCAGACAGATCAATTAGATTTGGAAGACTGGTGTTGTCGCGTTGTCGAAAGTATTCCTGGATCGCTTCGCAAAAACCTTGATATGGAAAAGCCCCGTCTTGTTCGATTGAACGGCCATGAAGGACCAGTAGCTTTCGCGCCTTCGCAAGACCTTCGATTTCGTCGAGTAGACGAGTCTTGCCAACTCCAGGCTCGCCTGAGACAACTACGAACTGACACTCCCCGCTAATTGCCGAATTCAAGCGCCGCTGTAACTCGGACTGCTCGGATTCCCTACCGATAAATGGCGACAGTGCGACACGCGGCATCATCATAGTCTTCGTCAAGACTACCGACCTGACGAGATCACTCTGATTTATTCGGGTCTGGCAACGTCGCAGTGCCGTAGCGATCTCACCGGCGCGTTGCGGTCTTTTACTAGCATCCTTTGCGATACAACTGAGAATTAGCGATTCGAGATCGTCATTGATGTCCGCACCAAATGACCGCGGCGACTGAGGTATCTCATGAACGATACGATACAGAATAGATTGCAGCTCGCCAGAGAATGGCGGTTCACCAGCGACGCATTCGAACAAGACAGTCCCTAATGAGTAAATATCAGTCCGGTGATCAGCACCGCCGCCAATCACCTGTTCCGGACTCATATATGAGAGCGTGCCTGCGATGGTGCCGCTCTTCGTGATCTTACTTTCGGCCGCGCCCCTTGCGAGACCAAAGTCCATGATTCGCACTCTGATCCGCGACGCATCTTCTCGCGCGACCATTATGTTTTCAGGCTTTATGTCACGGTGTATCACGCCGCGTGAATGGCTATACTCGAGAGCCTCCGCAACGTGAACGCCAATGTCGATTACTTCGCCGAGAGTGAGTGAAGCTTCTCGTTGAAACCAACGTAAGTTGGTGCCCTGCACAACGGGCATCACAAAAAACAACGAGCCCTCGTGTTTGCCAAAATCAAAAATTGGCACAACAGCGGGATGATCCATCTGCGCCACAAGCTGTGCTTCGCGCTGAAAACGCTGTTCTGATTCCGAGCTGAGCAACGTTGGCGGAATCAATTTAATGGCGACTTCGCGATTCAAGAGGGGATCATGGGCTCGATAAACGACACCCATACCACCACGTCCTAGTTCAGCCTTGATATCGTACCGATTAGAGAGCTTTTGACCGATCATCCAACCTCCCAAGGTTTACAACAGACAGCTGCCGCTACCGTAGCGGACAAGGCTAACAGGCTACGCACCTGACGATTAGTTCAATAAAACCAGGCTTTAGAAGCGAACGGCTGCTGGTTCAATACCTCTGGCAAGGTACAGCACACCCTCTCCGATTAAGGAACAAACATGAAAGCGAAGTGCAGCTAATTTGGGAGTTGGGGGCGAGTTCATTTCTGGGCCGTGGTTCTAACTGGAAAGCTGCCGCGAAGTTTAGCCGAGTTACATCCTGTAAGCCAGCGTCAAGGCGAAATAAATAGTGACTTAGTCTTGTCGGCGCCCTTCAGTAGCCCCACTCGAATCAACCCTTCAAGCTCTTCTGTCGGAGCGCGTACGTCTCGTGCGCTGACTTGCCTAACAGACCTTTGTTCTTTAGCTCTTCCCAGAGCAACGGCGTCGTCGCTCTGAACCCCAATTCGAATCCCACCAACGGCAGTTGGTGGATGGTTCAGATCCCTTTCTACTAAGCGGCCTCTCCACTCCAAGATGGCGCGCGTAGCGCGCCGGAGGCTAGAAAAAAGCTGTTGTAGAAAGGATCTGAACGATCCACCAACTGACGTTGGTGGGATTCGAATTGAGGTGCAGAGCGACGACGCTGTTGCTCTGGGAAGAGCTAAAGAACAAAGAAGTCTGTTAGGCAAGTCAGCGCACGAGACGTACGCGCTCCGACAGAAGAGCTTGAAGGGTTGATTCAAAGGAGCAACTAAAGGGTTAGCTAATTGAGAATTGATCATTGTCAATGACTCCCTACTTGGAATGTTGCGTGATTTAGCGCTACCAGGACCTCCGACACCCACAATCACGTGTTGCAGAGTAAGGCGGTATGACGGAATAATCGGCACATGTCAAAATTAAGAACCTTGTACGATGAGATCGAACCGTACGACAGCGGTCGGGTTAAGGTCTCACCAGTTCACAATCTTTATTATGAGCAATGCGGGAATCCCAACGGGAAGCCGGTCGTGTTTCTACATGGTGGCCCGGGCGCCGGACTAATACCCGATTATCGTCGCTTCTTTGACCCAGACGCATTTCGAATAATTCTGTTTGACCAGCGCGGAGCCGGCCAGAGCCTTCCCCATGCTTCACTTGAAGACAACACGACCTGGCATCTCGTACAGGACATAGAAAAACTGCGCGAACATTTCAACGTCGATCGATGGCTGGTCTTTGGCGGCTCGTGGGGGAGCACGCTCGGACTTGCTTACGCAGAAACGCATCCTGAAAAGGTGAGTGCATTGGTCCTACGTGGGATCTTTCTCTGTCGGCCAAAAGAGATCCGCTGGTTCTATGAAGACAGCATGGGAGCTCGGGCAATTTTTCCAGATGCCTGGGAAGAGTATGTGCAGATCATTCCTGAATCAGAACGTGCGGATATGGTTAGCGCCTATTATCGAAGACTCACAAGTGAAGATTCAGCTGTACGAATGGAAGCCGCCAGGTCGTGGTCAGTTTGGGAAGCGAGCGCGCTAAAACTTCTGCGCGACCAGAGGATGATCGATGACTTTAGCGAACCCGAGAAAGCCCTCGCCCTTGCTCGCATCGAGTGTCATTACTTTAAGAACAACTCTTTCCTCGAAACTGATAACTATTTGTTGGAACATGTCGATGTGATTAGAAACATCCCGGCAGTTATCGTGCATGGAAGGTATGACGTAGTTTGTCCCGTTATGAACGCCTGGGATCTGCACAGCAAATGGCCCGAGGCCACACTTAAGATCATCCCCGACGCTGGCCACGCTGCAACCGAAGCAGGAATAACTGACGCGCTTGTCGAGGCTACTGATAGCTTTCGCTGAATATTAAGGTAGGTGGGCTAGGTAAATTTCAGAGACGCTGTAGGTCATACCAGGGTCGAGAGCGAGTGATATCACTCGCTCTCGGGGAAAGACTCATTTTTTTTACCTAAGCAGCAACGGATCTTCGGTGTTCGCGCGAGACCATCGGGAAGAACTCAACTCCAGAGGTGATCCGGAAAACAGAATCCAGCCGCGCGACTTCGAGTACTTTGGTTATACGCGTATTCACATTCCTTAGTTCGAAACTAATACCCTCGGCATGAGTCTGCTCGCGCATTGACAACATTACTCCCAAACCATGCGCATCAACGGTGGTAACTCTCGTCAAGTCGAGTACGATTGCGTGCGCTTCAGTTAAGGATTTCACTGCATTACGAAGTGTTTCTGTTTCTCCATTCACTATCTGACCTTCAAGATAAAGGATGTCTTCAGTGCCCGAATTCTTGGCGTTTATGTTCAACATAACGTTCTCCCCATGATAGTTAACAAATGACGGGTCAGCGTGGTGCGCCAGGGTCTTCATTCTTGTTAACGTTTCTAATTTACATTTCTTAACAGGTGCACTCACTTGTCACCCGTAGAGATAACACCGCCAAGAAGAGATTTCGAGTCAACTTTTTTCAAAAATTCTTATCTGAAGGTAGAAAAGGGCTAAATGCGCAAAATATACGGGGCGTCCTTCCGTCGTTTCCCTTCAGTAGCGCCGCACAAATCAACCGTCAGAACGACCTGGGTTGGTGTTATTGAGATACTCCTCCAGGTTCGTATAACCATCATGGTCTTTGTCGATTACGCCATCGGCTGCGTCGCGTGGATTTAGTCCGTACTTCCGTTCCCACGAGTCAGGCATGCCATCCTCATCAGTGTCGACAGGAGGCGCTGCTGACTTCAGTTCGGGCCAACCGCCCACCTGGTCCTGCGAGTTGATGATCGATCCGGTTCGATCCTGAACTTCCTTAATAATGCGAGTATCTACTGAATCACGGCGTGGCAAGGTCGCTCCCGCTCCAGCAAGAACTGCAAGGTATGCGTCACGTGCGGAAGAGGTTCGGACCGGCGGAGCACCAAATGGTTGCGTCACCATTTCTACTTGGCGTTTGCCATCGATGATTACGGGATCGAAGAACTGCGAGTTGTCTGCGGTCAAGACATCGTGTCCTTCGAAAACGTTGTCGCGAATATAGAAGCTGAGTTGGGAAGGACCTCCAACATGAATCGGTGTGCTGGCCTTGCTGACCGGGCCAGGCCGAATGTAGTTCCCCACGTAATTCACCTTGAGCACACCCTGCGTAAGGCCGGAACAGATCTCGCCATAGTCGTAGATGACATTGTTACGAACATCGAAAGTGGGAAATGGTGGCCGGCCATAATTATCACCAAGTCGTGGATTACGCGAGTTGTTATGGACCCAAAGATTGTGATGCCACGTAACCGGCCCGTTCGCGCGCGAAAGTGAGCCGTAACCGTGATCTCCTTTTGCGTGCTTACTATGATTGAGCGCGTTCCCAATCAAGCACCACTGGACCGTCACGTTTGAAACATTTCCAGCTAACGAAAGAGATTCGTCGATGGACCAGGTCGCAGAACAGTGGTCGAGCACGACGTCATGTGCTCCAGACAACAGCGTTATGCTATCGGCTTCCTGGCCACTGAGATCGCCAAGGCGGCTCCTCAGATAGCGAACAATCACGTCGTGTGTAGCTATATTGAAAGTGAAGTTACGGAGACAGATTCCGTCTCCAGGTGCAGTCTGGCCGGCGACTGTAAGGTAAGGATTTTTTACAACTATTGGCGAAGCGAGACTGATTAATCCCGATACACGGAAGATCACTGTGCGTGGACCTTCCGCATCAACTGCCGCCCGCAGGCTTCCCGGTCCCGAGTCATTCAGATTCGTTACGAAGATTACGTTACCGCCCCGGCCTCCGGGAGTTGTCGCCCCAAATCCTTCAGCGCCGGGAAAAGCCGGAATCGTTTTCGCATCCCTTGCGCTGGAACGTATCGATAAGACTAAAAGTGCAAGCAGTACGGTTATACAAATGATGCTTGTATAGATTTTGCTCTTGATCTCTTCCTCACATTCTCACCGAGCTTGTACGGTGTCGAAGGACAGTCTCTTTGAGTGCGATGACTTGTCATCTTTTTTAAGAGGCTTGGACTCGGACTCTCTCTAGAAGTCGACCAGATCTTGTTTTGGTTTTAACGCTGAAGGCGTTGGCGAATTTCAGCCCAGGGTTTGCTTTGTAGCCCTGGGTAATAAGTCTAGCCAGTTTCTTGTTCGCAAACCTGAAAGGGTTGCGACTGTTCGATTACCGCGTGCGTCGCCAAACCCTTTCAGGGTTTGCGAATAATTAAAGGTGTGCGACTAGTCCCTAGGGTTTCAAAGCAAACCCTAGGTTGAAATTCGCCAACACCTTCGGTGTTTTGGAAGGGGGCATTGAATTCAACAAGCCTTGAATGTTGGGACTGCCCCCTTCCCGACTGCAATTCTAACTGAGAGCTGAACGCAGGGACTGCTCTTTTCCTGATTGCAATTAACTACAGAAAGGTTTCAAGGTGCACGCCGTAAAACCCAAGACTTCAAATGGATGTTTATGATAGTGTTTATCGCACCCTTGACCATTTCGAACTACTATCAAAACTGCAGTGGAGTCTGTAAATGGCCGCTCCAGATCAACGACAAATCTCTGGTGGGCGAGGTCGAGATCACGATCGCGCCAGTGAGCTATGGTCTAGTAGCGCACTACGTCTGGTCTTCGAGAACTCTCCTGACGCAATCCTCTTGATCGACCGCGGTCTATTTCTCGACTGCAATCAACCTGCTGTAGAGATGCTGCGTTATGCTGGCAAAGACCAGCTCCTCTCACGTTCTCCAGCAGATCTTTCCCCCTCAATTCAGCCCGACGGTAAGTTGTCGTCAACCAAAGCTGAAGAGATGATCACGACTGCGCTGGAAAAGGGTAGTCATCGTTACGAGTGGATGGCGAAGCGTTTCGATGACACTGAATTCCCTGTGGAAGTTTTGCTCACTGCGATCCCATTCAACGACAGGCATGTTCTACATGCTGTCTGGCGCGACATCTCTCGCCGGAAAGAAGCGGAACGAGAGTTATCAAAATCTCGCGAGACACTGCTTAGTCAAACCGAAGTACTCACATCAATACTTCATCATATTGGCGACGCCGTGATTGTCGCCGACAAGCGATACAAATTCTTGATTTTCAATCCGGCTGCGGAACGGATGTTCGGCACAGGTGCTACTGAAACACGAGCCGAAGGGTGGTCGCGCACTTACGGGCTATATCAACCTGATAAGGAAACACCATTTCCACCTGAGCAATTACCGTTAGCACGCGCAATCAGAGGCGAAGAAGTCGATGACCTTGAGATATTTGTCCGCCACACTAAATCTCCAGATGGTGTTTGGATTCGCGTAAGCGCAAGACCGTTACGCGATAGCAATGGTGAGTTATCGGGTGGAGTAATCGTTTGTCACGACATTACCGAAAGAAAGAAAGAGGATGCCTTCAGAGCCGGACAAGGCCGCGTCCTCGAAATGATCGCACGCGGTGAACCACTCTCAGACGTGCTGGCAAACCTGGTCACACTTATTGAAGCGCAGTCAACAGACATGGTCTGTTCAGTTCTCCAACTCAGTGTGGACGGGAAGCATATTCTCCATGGAGCTGCGCCCAATCTTCCAGAATTTTACATACACGCTGTTAATGGCGCTCCAATTGGACCAAAGAATGGTTCATGCGGGACAGCTATGTATCTTGGCAAGCCGGTTATCGTGACTGACATGCTCGAGGATCAGCTTTGGGAAGACTATCGCGAACTCGCAAAACTTTCAGGGTTTCGAGCCTGCTGGTCGACGCCAATCTTTTCAGGTGGAGGCAAAGTCCTCGGCTCATTTGCGATGTATTACCGTCAACCTCAAGCTCCTTCAGGAACAGAGTCCAGACTAACCGAAGTTGCAACCCACATCGCGGGGATTGCGATCGAACATCAGCGAGCTGAGAACGAACTGCGTGCGAGTGAAGAGAGGTTTGCGAAAGCGTTTAACGCTAATCCAAATCCAATGTCACTGGCGTCGTTGACTGACGGTAGAGTCATCGAGGTCAACGACAGCTTTGTTGAGTTGAGCGGCTATGCACGGCCAGAACTGGTTGGTCGTACTTCACTCGAATTTCTCTGGGAAATGCCCTTAGCTCGTTCAGAGTTACTTCAGCACTTACGCGAGCAAGGTGTAATTCGAAATCTGGAAACAAAAATCCACACGAATGATGGTTCATCGCTCGTAGTAATGCTGTCCTGTCTGGTAGTAGATATCAACGGGCAACCTTGCATACTCTCAGTTGCTAATGACATCACCGAACGAAGAAGAGCGGAAGAAGAAGTAGGGCTGCTCCAAACCATCACGTTGGAAGTCGCGATGGCCCCCGATCTCAATTCGGCAATTGAAGTGGTGCTTCGTCGCGTTTGTCAGACGACGGGCTGGGTTCTCGGCCAGTCGTGGTTGCCTGCCAAAGATGGAACAGTAGTCGAATGTAGCCCCGCGTGGTTCACAAATGTGGAAGGACTTAATGATTTTCGGCTTGGTTCCCTTAATTCGAGATTGCCTCCCGGCGTCGGTTTACCTGGGAGGGTTTGGCTTTCAAAACAACCAATCTGGGTTAGGGACGTTTCAGTAGACACCAATTTTCCGCGGGCTGTACTTGCGCGCGAGTCTGGTCTGAGGGCTGCGCTCGCTCTTCCGATAATTTCCGGTGATGAAGTGCTTGCCGTAATCGAGTTCTTCATGAGAGAGCCGAGAAATGAAGATGAGCGGCTGGTAAAAGTCATCACGGCAGTGGCTGCCCAATTGGATTTAGTTATCGAGCGCAAGCGCGCAGAAGAACAACTGCGTACGACCCGGACAGAGTTAGCTCACGTCGCGCGTGTCACTACAATGGGAGAATTGGCTGCCTCGATTGCGCACGAGGTCAACCAACCACTTGGGGCAATTGTTGGAAACGCCGACATCTGTCTTCACTGGCTTGAGCAGGATGAACCCAATCTCTCGCACTTGCGTGAAGCGCTTGAGGACATTGCCGGCGACGGTCATCGAGCGAGCCAGGTAATTTCAAGGATCCGATCTTTAGTCAAAAAACATGATCCGGAAAAGGCACCGCTCAATCTTACCGACGTCGCACGGGAAGTTGTTGATCTTGTCGGCCATGAAGCTCAGCGAAAACAGGTTACGCTTCAATCCGATCTCGGAACATCACTACCTCACGTCATCGGCGACCGCGTTCAGCTCCAACAAGTCTTACTGAACCTGGTCATGAATAGTATCGAGGCAATGAACGGCATCGAAGGAAGAGACTTGGAAATAACAGTAAAGACGACTCGAACTTCTGATGGCGTGTGCGCCATGGTCACGGATTCTGGTGTTGGAATCAACGTAGCTAGAGTCGATGAACTCTTCAAGCCTTTTCACACAACCAAGTCGAGCGGGATGGGTATGGGTCTGGCGATCAGCCGCTCGATAATTGAAGCACACGGCGGCAAACTCTGGGCTGAACCTAATAAAGATGTCGGCGCAACCTTTAAATTCACTCTGCCCGCAATGAACAGAGACTCCTCATGATCGAAAAGCCTCCCCTCGTAATCATCGTCGACGATGATCAATCCTTCAGAACCTTTCTAGATCGCCTTGTAGGGACCGTCGGATTGAAAACAAAGCTGTTTGCGTCCGCTGAGGAGTTTTTGACGTCGCCGCCACCTGATGGACCCGCCTGTCTAGTACTCGATGTTCAGATGCCTGGTTTGAGCGGCTTGGACCTTCAGCGAGAGCTCTCAAACGAGCGTCGACCGCTGCCAATCGTTTTCATTACCGGGCATGGCGACATCCCAATGACGGTGGAAGCAATGAAAGCCGGGGCTGTAGGTTTTCTTTCCAAGCCATTTCGCAATCAGGATTTGATCGACGCCATCAAAGAAGGGCTCAACCGCGATCGTGAGGCCCGAAAGAAGCTCGAAGAGATTAAGGACTTACAAAAGAAGTACGAATCCCTTACAGCTCGCGAACGTGAAGTATTTGCATTGGTGGCGAGTGGATCATTAAACAAACAGATCGCTCAACAACTCGGTACAAGTGAACGAACCATCAAAGCGCATCGCGCCCAGGTTGTCATAAAAATGAATGCAGACTCGGTCGCCGATCTGGTGAGAATGGCTGATCGGTTGGGAGTCGGGGTGCCGCGAGGCTAATATAGTGTCCATGACCGATGCGACCCTTGGCAGTACGCAAACCTCCAGAGTTATCAAGGCTTCACGCGAAGCTCTTTACCAAGCCTTCATCGACCCAAAAGCTTTGGCAGTCTGGCTTCCACCCGGCGATATGACCGGAAAGGTCCATGAGTTTGACGCGCGAGTTGGCGGCCGCTATCGCATGTCTCTCTTTTATCCTGCATCAGACCAGGGACAACGCGGGAAGACGGCCGAGCGCGAGGACCGCTTCTCAGCCCAGTTTCTTGAGCTCACACCTGCGAAAAGAATTGTACAAGCGATCACATTCGACTCTAAGGACCAGGCCTTCCTGGGAAAAATGATCATGATCGTTACGTTCGAGGGTTTGGATAGCGCAACCGAAGTGACGATTTCCTTTGAGCGGATTCCGGCTGGCATTAGCCCTGAAGATAACGAGGCCGGCTCTCGTTCGTCGCTCGAAAAGCTCGCACGTTACCTGGAATAAACAAGTATTACACAGCTTTTTACCCATATTGTACTTTGGTGCAATAGGTTTGAACCTATGTACAATTTTCAGCGTCGCTCGACGCTGCTAGACTGTTTTTCGTTAGATGATCATCGTTGCGGGGGGCAGCGAATGAAAAATACAAATAATCAGGGTGCCGGTGAACAATACTTTAGTCTCGGTCGTCGATGACGACCAATCAATGTCTCGAATGCTCTGTCGGGCGATAACTGCGGCTGGCCTGGACGTTGCGACGTTTGGGTCAGCCGAAGATTTTCTTGCATCCGGTCGGGGTGACGAATCAGCCTGTCTGATTCTGGACATGAACCTGCCCGGAATGAGCGGTATAGAACTCCAGCAAACCTTGAATGAGCGCCGGCTCGATCTGCCGATAATTTTTATTTCGGCTGAGGCTGATGAAGACACACAGCGTCGAGTCTTAAGAGCTGGGGCCGCAGCTTTTTTTAGTAAGCCGTTCAGCATCGAGGCGCTTCTGGCAACTGTTTGCTCAGCCGCTTCGATCTCGCTCTCCTAAATACTCCACTTACGCAGTAATTCCCTATTAAAAACGAGTGAACTGGAACCTGTACCAAGGTACAAGGTGTAAGAACCAACGTACAATTTTCAAGACCTTCTGACACTGGTAATCTCCGTCCATCAGCAACCAAACGAAACGAGAAGGAGATAAAGACCATGTCAAGAATATCGAAACTTTCACTCGCAGCAATAACACTTCTAGCGGCCGCAGTACCATCCCTGGCTCAGACAGATTCACTGAAGGATCGAACGGAGCCGGACTCAATCAGCAATGTACAGACTGTTGCGCTGAACAACGAACGCTCAGTAAAAGCACCAGCTGTTAACTACGCGCTGCCATCGAATACAGTAACCAATTCAACAACAAGCAAGACAAAGTTTTCAGCCGCTAAATTCCAGGCTGCTATCCAGGAAGTCGGCAACAGCAATCCTAGTTTCCAATCGCAAACCACAATCTATGATTTGCAGCTAAACCCAGCGAAGCAGTTCAAGGACGACTTGAGCGTGCAAGTGTCGCGCAGCAAGATCACCTTCGTTCCATCGCGTGGTCAAACATTGCCGGAGTAAGCGGGTCAAGAAAGGGAGTAGTAGGAAATGAAAACGGTTGGAACATTCGTAGCACTGGTGGTCCTTGTGATGTTCACGTCGGTGGTTCATGCGTTTATCACGACGCCGTAATTAGAAACAGCAGCAGATTTGACTGGTTCTTGATTCAGTAGTTCTCGTTTCGGTTGGTTTCAAGCTCTTGGAGGGTGAGATGCAGAGTGTAGCGACAATGAACGAGCAGAGGTTTCGAGTGGAAGATGAACGAAGGCGCGCCGCGTTGAACGATGCGGCTAAGCGATTGATGCAACGCTTGGTGGGTGGTTGCTGGCAACATGAACTTAGCCGCCCGTTCACAAATAAAGGACGCACGTATCGAGTTTGTCTAAAGTGTGGTTTAGCGAGAGATTTTAATCCTTCGACCTGGAAAACATACGGGGCCTCATACTCACCCCCAGTTAATTCATTGATGCAGAATTAGGTAAGTTGTTGTTAAAGAGGTAACTCACTTCGACCGACAACTTCCGCGTTGAGTCTCAACGTCCCCGAGAGGAAAATAATTACTCCAATCAGACTCCACCGGCCTTCAGCCGCGTGGAGTTTCAACTTCTACCTAACACAAATTCAAAGTTCGACTAGACAAGGCAAGCCAGTTGGATTGAAAGATAATGGAATAATTCTGGGGTGCTGTCGGATGTTTGTTTACCTTCATTCTTGGTCCACAGCGAAAACTTGTCTTCTCATTCTCCCCAACCTTTAGGTTGGGGTTGAGCGGTCCAGTTAAAAAAAGAATAACCGTTTCAACGGTTTGTCTGTCAGAGAGCCAATGGTGAAGGATCATTTTGAAAACCGTTGAAACGGTTACCAGGTCAAGAGCTGCGCTGACCCCAACCTAAAGGTTGGGGAGAATGAGAAGTTTAGTTTTTCAAGTTGAGTTCCTCTCAGGCTTTTCGGTCGATGTGAGTCAACGATCAACTCTCCAGAGGCAATTGGACCGTGAAGGTGCTTCCTCTTCCCGAATCACTCTCGACTTGAATTTTTCCTGCGTGGGCCTCGACGATCCACGCTGCAATGGAGAGTCCGAGGCCAGCCCCACCAAGCGCACGTGACCGAGCTTTGTCCACCCTATAGAAACGATCGAAGATTTTGGACTGATCCTGTTTCGGAATGCCGATACCAGTATCGCTAACTACTACCACGGCATAACCGTTTTGCGTTTTCAATCTCAAACCAATCCTTCCGCCATCGGGCGTGTACTTCACCGCATTATCAAGTAGGTTTAGCAACATTCTCTTGAGAAGTTCCTCATCACCGCGAAGAGTGAGTGAAGTCGATCCTTCATCCAAACTCAATTGTAGACCTTTGGAGGCCGCGAGAACCTGGGCCGCACGCCAACAGTCACCCACAACTTCATTCAATGAAATCGGCTCCTTCATTAACGTCATTGGCGCATCGACTGGTTGTCGAGCGAGGACAAACAGGTCCTCAACGATCCGTGATAGGCGCTCGGCCTCGTCTTTTATTAGTGCTAAAGATTCTTTGTATTCGCCAGGTTCTCGTGGTTGGCTAAGAGCCACTTCGGTTTCGCCCCGAAGGACCGCCAGCGGAGTTCGCAGCTCATGTGAAGCGTCAGCGATGAACCTTTGTTGTTCTTTGAAGGCCGCTTCAAGACGAGTTAGCAGGTCGTTTATGGTTGTTGCCAGTTCACCCAGTTCGTCCCGCCGATTGGTGACATCAAGGCGGGACGATAAACGCTCGGCGCTAATGCGTCGGGTCTGCCGATTCATTAAAGCAATCGGCGAAAGACTCTTGCGCGCGAGAAAGTACCCACTCGCTGACGTTAGCAGAAGGATGAGCGGCACTCCCGCGTAAAAATAACGACGCAAGCGGCGCAGTCCTTCTTCGATTACAGCCACCGGCTCGGCAGCGGCGGCAAATCCCGCTTGGCTGTCTGACGAGAGTGGCACAATCGCAACTCTCAGGCCATTGACAGTCGCAAAATCAATACCTTTTCGACGCGCCTCAGCTACCGTTTGCGTTGGAAGCGAGAACACGTTTGTTGAAAGATTTCGCGACCATGCAACTGCTCGACCATTGTTGTCAGTAACCTCAACATAGCGATCCGGGAAGACCAGTTCTGTCATCACTACATCGTTGGCCTTAGTTACAGACTGCTCTTCTTCTAGTTCTTCGATGTAGACACTAGCAAACGTTCGAGCAGTGGAATGTAAAGACTCATCCTGTCGCTCATGAAAGACGGCGGCCGCCGCATAGTAAACAAGTAGTGCAAGCACGATGAGGGATAGAGCGAGTACAGCGCCGTACCAGAGTGTCAGTCTTGTCCGAACAGAATCAAGCATTGAGAAGATTACTTTAATCCAGTTTGTAGGAGACTCTTCCCTCTGTCGAGCGATCGGTGCAAGATCTATTTGCTGACGACCAACACAACAAAGGAGTCAGGCTTGATCGTACGCTGGGGCCGTCCACCGGGGGTTGCGGCCGGGCTCTCGAGGTATTCAGCCGCGCTCAAAAATACCTTCTTGGTCTTCGGATCAAATGCCATAGTTCTGGCGCTCGCTTGAGTCTTGACTGCACCTGCGTCTTTGTAATCATCAGCTGAATCTTCATGAAAGATGTTAAGCACACCTTCACTGCAGGAAAAGAAAACTAGTTTCGCCTCGGGATCGAAGCCGGCATAATCTACTCCTCTGCCGATTGGGAAGCTGTTTATTATTTTTCCCGAAACCGAATCCATCACAACCATCTTGGGCTCATTGCGGCATCCGATGAACAGACGTTTTGTCTTTGCGTCGTACGCGAGTCCGGTTGGTGTCTTAGCCACGTTTATCGGAAAACGTTTTTTCACTTCGAGGGATTTGGGATCGAATACTATTACTTCGTTAGTATCTTCGATGTTCAGGTAGACCAAACCGCCTGCCACGATCGCCGACTCACCATCTCCGTCAGCTTTTATTGTGCCCACCACTTCACCTGTCTTCGCATCGATGGCAGTAATATCATGTGTACCATGGTTGTTGGTGAACACGCGCTTTGTTTGCGGGTCGTAGTAAATACCATCTGGACCTTTGCCCACATCGATTTTCTTGATGAGTTGAAGTGAGGTTGAGTCAAACATTGAAACTTTGTTTTCTCGACCATTACTCGTAAATCCATGCTTGAACTCAGAAGCTATGGCGATTCCATGGACACCCGGAGTGTCCGAGATAGTCCCGATGAGCTTACCTGTGTCGGGATTTATCACGTCGACTTGAGTACCGTGTGAGAGATACAGACGGCGCGCATCGCTGTCGAGCGTTAAGTAGTCAAACCCGCCATTGCCGGGAACGGGGTAACGAGTCTCGAGCTTGTAGCCGGTGCCGCCTTGTAACAGCGTTATCGCAACCGACAACATAACAATCGTACTTTTAATGCTAATCATGGCGTATCCTTTCTAGTGTAGTTGGGTTGTTTCTCATTCCGGTCGTTTAAGTTTCTCTCCGTTTGGTCCTACCTGAATTTCCGATCGCTTTTTTCCGGTCTTGACGTGCCCTTCGTAGGCTACGATTTGGCCACCTTTAGTGAGTGACTCAACCAGTTCGATCGTGCCTGAACCAGCTGCCTTAGTCAGAGCCTCTCTTACAGTTGCAGGCAAGGAATCGAGCCCAACTCCTTCTTCGATCTCAAGGATGTTGCCGTCCTTATCCATCAGGATATCCTTGTTGTGTCCATTGACTGTCAGTTCAGCCTCGTACAGTCGGCGGCCATTTTCAATCTCAGTAGCGAAGCCTTTGATCGTCGCGCCCTGACTCTCCTGCGCGACAGTCTTCTCTACTGCCGGTGGCAACTGTTTCCTCGTGATTTTCTTTTCCTGCGCCTGGGCCAATGAATACATCAGTGCAACAGTGATTACCGTTACGAACAGTTTAAGAATGGGACTCATGGTGCTCCTTTTCTGGTGTCAAAATCCGATGGTTCCTCGACGCGTTAGGGTCGCCTTTGATTACCGTGGCAACTAAGTCAGTACCACAGCGCCGTAGAGACTCTTATGAAAACTCAACCTCTCATTCTTCCCAACCTTTAGGTTAGGGTTCCGTCCGCGGCTTTTGATCTTAGAAACCGTTTCAACGGTTTGCACAATCGCTCAGACATTTGCCCGTCCTAACCGTTAAAACGGTTCTCCGCTTCGACATGCCTCTTAACCCCAACCTAAAGGTTGGGGAGAATGAGAGGTTTGTGTTACACGGTCTCGATAACGCGATGCTCCGCGATATACATGCGCTCTTTTCGACCGATGCCACGCGCTACTGCGCTGTGGCTTTGCACAAAAAGTTCAAAATCCCACCCACGGAAGTGGGTGGTTCGTTCAGATCCTTTCTACGAAATGCCTTTCATGTTCGTCACTCTCAAATCCCACCAACGGCAGTTGGTGGATGGTTCAGTTCCTTTCTACCTAGGCGGAGAGTAGGAAAATCCGGAGCGTCCAACGGTTCTGTATCCCCAGAAGCCAATCTGAACAATCCACCAACTGCCGTTGATGGGATTTCGATCTCACGTCGCTGCAAGCCTGATAGAAAGGATTTGAAGTATCCACCCACTTCCATGGGTGGGATTTTGAACTTTTTGTGCAAAGCTCCGCGCTGTGGTACTGACTTGTCATGCATTGGCGTCTCTTCGTAACATCGCATAAACAGTCGGCGTCACAATTAGGGACAACAATAGCGCTACAGTCAGTCCACCTATCACGGCAATCGCCAAGGGCTGTAGCAACTCCGCACCCGCTCCAAACGCGAGTGCCAAAGGCAACATTCCCAACATTGCCGCCAACGAAGTCATCAGCACTGGACGAAAGCGTCGGCGTCCCGAGCGCAGTAGCGCTTGGCGTAACGTGTCACCGGCTGCAAGGTGATCTTCGACTGCGTCGAGCATCAGGATACCGTTCTTGGCTACTATGCCGACGATCATGATCATGCCCATTAACGAAACAACATTTAGCGTTTGACCAGTGATGAACAGCGCGAGCAATACTCCGGCCAATGCCAGGACAGCACCTGTAACGATTGCGATCGGATGCGCGAAGGATCGAAATTCAATAAGCAGCGTTATGAATACAAGCAGCACGGCAAGAATCAGTGAGAGCATTAGTTCCCGAAAACTCGATTGCTGCTCCTGATAAAGTCCACCATATTCGATGGTCATTCCTGGGGGTAATTTGACGTCCTTCGCAAGCTGAATCTGAATTTCATTTATGGCGGTCCCCAGATCTTTTCCTTCTAGTCGACCCGTAACCGCCACTGTTTGGCGTAAGTTCTCCCGTCCAATCTCTGTTTGACCTTTTTCATATTCAACATCGGCAACTTGATCTAACCGCAGCAGTGCGCCTGAAGGAGAACGAATCTGCAGCGCGCGCATTTTTTCCAGAGAAGTACGAAGGTCCGACGGGTAAGTGACACGCACTCTGATCAGACGGTCCTGTTGCAGGATGAATGAAGCTTCCTCACCAGTCATTGCAGTGGTAGCCGTTTTGGCCACGTCGTCTGCGGTCAATCCAAACTGTGAAGCGCGCAACGGATCGACTTTGAAGATGATCGCCGGCCCACTCACTATTACGCCGCTGTTCGTATCGACCACACCTTCAATTTTTTTGATCGCGGTTTCCACTTCATCAGCTTTTGTCTCGAGTGCCCCGGCGTCTTCGCTAAAGAGTTTGATTTCGATTGGCTCAGGATTTCCTTGCAGATCGCCAATGACGTCGGGGACGATGCCGACGAATTCAACCTGCAGAGTTGGCTCGGATTCGGTGATTTGCTCGCGTAAGTCCGAAATGACTTCTTCAGTCGATCGCTTGTGGCCGGGCTTTAGCTTCACAGCGAAATCTCCGGTATTTGGCTCTGTTACAAACAGCCCCATCTCCAATCCGGTTCGACGCGAATAGCTCTCTACTTCTGGCGTCTTCTGAAGCATCTCTTCTACGTGCTGCAGAATACGATCCGTCTCGGTAAGCGATGAGCCGGGAGGCGCGATGTAGTCGAGTACAAATGCACTCTCATCAAACACTGGGAGGAACTCAGAACCGAGCGAACGGTAGAGCAGATACGATCCGAGTAGCACACCGATAATGATTACAACCACAATCCAGCGACGATCGAGAGCGTGAGATAACAGCCATTCATACCGACTAACTATTGAGCGCAAAATCCTGCCTGATTCGGCTTCGTCTTCAAGTTCGTTGGGAGTTTCCTCGTTGTCTCTTGGATCTCGTTGTCTTGCTTTGACAAATCGTTCGGCGAGTATTGGCGTAAAGCCTAAGGCAAGTGCGAGTGAAGTCAGCAAGGCAACCGACATCGTCAACGCCAATGAGCGAAAGAAGACACCAGTGACGCCGGTTAGGATTGTGAGCGGCAGAAATACAACAACGGGGGTAATTGTCGAGCCAATGATTGGTACTGTGATTTCTGATACCGCACTTTGAACCGCTTCACGCCGCGACTGGCCGCGACTCATATGAGTGTAGATATTCTCGACTACGACGATTGCATCATCGATTACCAGGCCGATGGCGGCTGCCACACCGCCGAGCGTCATCAGATCAAAACTCAGGTGTGCAAGCCACATCGCGAGGAAAGTGACCAGCACCGTTACCGGGATAACCACTATGGCAACAAACGTGGTCCCCCAGTTGCGGAGGAACGCAAAAAGGATCGCGACTGAAAGCAAAAGGCCGATCAGGATCGAGTCGCGCACCGAACTGATCGAGTCGCGTACCAACAACGACTGGTCGTAATAAGTACCAACTCGGACGTCCGATGGAATTTGACCTCGCATCTTAGCCAAAGTATTTCGCACTTCATCTACTACAGCGACAGTATTGGCGTCCGGTTGCCGGTTGATGTTGACTAATGCTGCAGGGTGTCCGTCTGCCGTGACGATCGTGTATTCGGGTTCGACACCGTTTTTTACAGTGGCGACGTCGGCAACCGTTACGGGTACATTGTTCAATGTCGCGACGACAATCCTGTTTAGATCGTCCGGTCTCTTCGCCTGACCGCTAACAAGTGCAAGTTCCAACTGATGGTTCTCTTCGATCAGTCCCGGCGACACAATGATGTTGGACGCGCGAATTGCATCGGCTACCTGCTGCGCCGAGACGTTATGCGCTACCAATCGCTCAGGATCGATAGTGACATGAAACTCTCGCGTCTTGCCGCCAGCAACTCCAACAATTGCGACGCCAGGCAATCGCGCTAGTTGCGGGCGAATAATGTAGGTAGCTATATCGCGCAAACTTGCCGGGTCGCGCTTATCGGAAGTGAGGCTGTAGCCAGCAACTGGAAAAACAGCAAAGGTTAAGCGCTCTACGTTCCGAATTTGTGCGGTCGCGGGCAGAGTCGAAGAGAGTTGGGAAAGCCTGGCCTGGACCAATTGGAGCACTTGAATAATGTTGACGTTCCAATCGAAGTACAGACTAACTTCTGACGAACCGCGAGCGGTCTTGGACTTGATCCGAGCGATGCCCGGAATTCCATTCATCGCTTCCTCGATTGGACGCGTAACGGAAACAAGTGTTTGCGAAGCAGGTGCCTCACCGTTATCAACGATGATCACGATGCGAGGAAAATCTGTTTGCGGGAATATGGCGACGGGAAGTTGCCAAGCCGCGTAGAGACCTGCGGCGCAAAGCAAAGCAACAAGTACCGAAATAGCCCGGGCTTGATTTGATACAATTCGAGCAAACCTCACCGCGGTACTCCCTGATCAAAATAAGAAATGATAATTGGAAGGATCATTTCTCATCTTCTTTCGGCTTTTGTTCTCCGTTCGCCGGTTCCTCTTCTTTAGCGATTTCCACTTTGCTTCCGTCAGGCAACGCATAGTTGCCTTCAACCACGATGACCTCTCCACCCTTGAGTCCCTCGACGATTTCAATCTTGTCGGCGGTACGAATACCCACAGTCACTTTTGTTTCGTGAGCGACATTCTGCGCGTCAACTACCATTACTATTCCTTCGTCGACGTTACTGGCTTCCAGCGTTACGGCCGAAAGGGGCACAACGATCGCGTCCTCCTTCGAGTTGGCGGATACGGTTACTTGCGCGGCCCCGTTTGCTCGCAAACTGCCCGACTCGTTGCCAAGAGTTACCCAAACTTCAACACTGCGATTGATTGGATCGCTTGAACGGCTGAGCAGAGTAATCTGACCTTTCATTGATTCCGTTGAGTTATCGGTGGGTATGATCGTCGCCGGATCACCTACCTTGAGTTCGGCTGCCACCGTGTCAGCAAAGGGAGCTTTCACGATTACGCTGCTTGTGTCAGCGATCGTAACTAACTTCCCGCCGGCGGAGGCGAATTCACCTTCATACTGAAATTGATCAGTGACCGTCCCGGTAATCGGAGATCGGATAGTGGCGTAGCTTAACTGGGCATCTAGTGTAGCGAGTCGTTGTTGTGCCTGGGCGGTCCGCGCTGCGGCCAATGCCTGATCGTTTGGATTCAAGGATCTTGCTCGTAAAGCGACGGTCTGCTCCTGCAGACGCAGCTCGTCTTCAGCAGTTGTTAGTTCCAGATGCGAGGCCTCTAGATCCTTTTGCGAGATGCCCCCTTTTTCATAAAGCTGCCTGCGACGTTCGTAAGTGTTGCGGGCATTGTTGACTTTTGCCCGTGCATCCAAAAGAGCTTTTTGATCCTCTGCGTTTGTCTTCGGAATCGTTCCCGATACAAGGCTACGTTCGTTGGCGCGTGCCTCATTAAGCGCTGCCACAGCTTCGGCACGTTGTGCTTGTAGATCGCGCGATTCCAGCACCGCGATTACTTCGCCGGCCCGCACGACTTTGTTCTTCAACAGAGACATGGTCTTGATCTGTGCGCTGATCTTCGTGCTAACGTCTGCCTTCTCACGTGGCCATATCGTGCCAACGGCGGAAATTTGAGCGGCGATGTGCTCTCGTTCAGCTTTTGCGACCTTGACGCTAACGACCGGAGTGACTTCCGGCTCAGCTTCGGCGGAAGACTTCCTCCAACGCCACACAATGAGAAGGACCAGCGAGAGTGCGACTAACGCGACTGCAGTTGCTCCTACAATCAGGTCGCGCCGGCGATGGTTCTGCTTTTCGTTCATTTGAGTTTCAGGATCCACCGATTACGAAGATCGGAAAGAAGCGTTTTGTACTTTGTACTTTGGGCTTTGGGCTTTGGGCTTTGTACTTTGGGCTTTGTACTTTGGGCTTTGTACTTTGGGCTTTGTACTGTCCCAGCTTGGGCCTATGTCCCAAGTACAAAGATCTAAGTACAAAGACCAAAGTACAAATACCAAAGTACAAAGATCCCTTTCGCATTACTGCCCAGTCGCCAACTTCAAACGACCCAGAGCCACTTGATAATCGAAGATCGCTTGATACAAAGCGTTCCGTTGGGCAACTAGAGTGCTCTGGGCATCCGTAACTTCGATAATTTGTGCTTCTCCTGCTCGATAACGTGCAATCGACGCAGACAAATTATCCTGTGCTTTGTTTATTCCATCGCGCGCCAGGCGAATCCGCGCAGCTGCACTTTCGGCTTGCGCCTGCGCGGCATAAAACTCTTGTGTAAACCCTCGCACGGCCAAAACTCGTTCGTTCTCGATGACCTCCGCCTGCAGGCGAGCTTGTGTCTCGCGGCTATGACTCACACCCCAATCAAAAATTGGAATGTTCAAGCTCACCGCCGCCGACACTCCACTATGCTCTTTCAAGCGCGGTCCCTTCATGGAGTCAGTATCAAAGCCTCCGTTGACCGAATAGGAGAGTGAGGGAAGCCGATCGGCGCGGGCGATTTTCTGGTCCTGTCGCGCAGCTCGAAGCTGTTGCTCAAACTGAATTAATTCGGGTCGCCGGGAAATGTCATCCGCTTTGAACTGCCGATACTCAGCGTCGTTCGGTAACGCTAGCGCCAACTCCGTTGTCGTAATCGGTCGACTAAAGTCGTATCCGATGAATATGCGAACAGATCCACTAGCAACCGTTTCGGTTACGCGTGTCCGTTCCAATTCGTCACGTCGCGAAAGTGTTTGCAATTGCGCGCGTGCAAGATCTACCGGAGCGACCTCTCCTCCACTTAACAAGAGCGACGTGATGCGTTCGAATTCTTCGGCAGCGCTCAAGTTACCCTCAGCGGCCTGACGTTGAGCGATCGCCAGAGCGAGGCCGTAGTACGCTTCGATTACTGCCTGGGCCAACGCTCTTCTGCTAACTTCAGTTCCAGCGTGCGCAGCAGCAAGCAATGCGCGATTCTTTTCTACCGTAGCTCGCAATTTTCCCGCTATATCAAAATCTCCGGAAACATTCACCAATGCCTGGTACTCGCTTATTGCATTATTTGCGATGAAGCTTGGCGCCCGTGGTTCTCCGGCAGGTAATCCGAGAGCGGGTGTGGTGTAGATGTAGCTAAGCGGTGCACTCACCTTCGGCAGGAATGCAGCTTGGGCTTGTTTAACTTCCTCGGCAGCAATGCGCTCGTTCAGAATTGCGCTTTGGTACGCAGATGCTTGAGCGTTTGCCAGGCGCAATACCTGGTCCAAACTCAAAGGCGTGGCGTCGACGTTGGGTTGAGTATTTTGCTGAAGCTGAACGGGCGTGGACGATGGTGATTGACCGTTCACGACAATGCAAAGCAGTGCTACCAGCACTGCGAGAGGGAATATCTTCCGTTTCGCACCCTTTGACATCTCGATCAGCGTGATCGAGGAGTATACGGTGGTCTACCTTAATGGAAGATTAATAGACCATTGCAAATCAATGGCGAGGTTCGAGGACGTACCCTTCACCACGACGAGTGTGAAGGAGTTTGGTGGAGTGTTTGTCGTCGATCTTTTTTCGTAGCCGGTTCATGTAGACCTCAATTGTGTTTGAAAAAGGATCGAATGAGTCGTCCCACACATGGGCCGCGATCTCTGAACGAGAGACGAGTTGCCCCGCGCGTCGTGCGAGATATTCTAACAACGCATACTCTTTTGCAGTTAGCGAAACTTCACGCGTCGCGCGCGAAACGCGATGACTTCCCGAATCAATGATCAGATCTTCAATTTGAAACACGGCGGGCTGCAAGTGAGAATCGCGACGGAGCAGGGCTCGAGTTCGCGCGAGTAATTCGCGAAAGGAAAAAGGTTTGGTGAGGTAGTCGTCGGCGCCAGCATCGAATCCGGTAACGCGATCATCGATTGCTGCCCGCGCCGTTAGCATCAGAATTGGAGTTGAGTCACCTCGATTGCGTAACTCACGACAAACCTGAAAACCGTCAGTCTCAGGTAGCAATACGTCCAGAAGAATCAAGTCGTACTCGTTGATGGACGTTTGATAGAGCGCTTCATTCCCGGTCCCGGCGATATCGACCGCGTAGGTGGCCTCACGCAACCCTTTTGCAATCACGTTCGCCATTCGTGGTTCATCTTCTACGATCAGAATTCGCATAGTTGGAGTCCGCGGTTTCTCACGATGTCTGGATTCTGCGGGAAATATTCTGTGCGACCGAGCCGACCAAGGCAAGCTAGTTGGATCTCCTCTCATTCTCCCCCACCTTTAGGTTGGGTAAAAGCGCGGCTCTTCACCCGGGAACAGTTTCAACGGTTTCAGAATGACGCTTAGCCATTGGCTATAAGAGGAGACAAACCGTTGAAACGGTTATTTCTTCTTAATGTCCGCTTACCCCAACCCAAAGGTTGGGGAGAATGAGAGGTGGCGGTGCTCAATCAAACGACTTCCTCTCAAGTTTTACTTTTTCGCGGTTGCGACTAAGCTAAATACACATGGTACCAATATCAATACTTGACCTCGTTCCTGTCATCGTGGGTGAAACACCACGTGAAGCATTACCGAAGAGCCTCGATCTGATCCAACGCGCTGAGCGTCTCGGTTACAAACGCTACTGGGTTGCCGAGCACCACAACATGACTGGTATCGCGAGTGCCGCGACTTCCGTTGTTATCGGTTATCTCGCAGGCGGTACTTCATCGATCCGCGTTGGTTCCGGCGGCATTATGTTGCCGAACCATTCGCCGCTCGTAATCGCTGAACAGTTTGGAACGCTCGCGTCGCTTTATCCGGGTCGCATTGATTTGGGTCTGGGACGCGCGCCTGGCACCGACCCGCTCACTATGCGCGCCCTCCGACGCGACAAAAGACGCGATGATTTTCCAGAAGACGTTCTGGAGTTGCAGTCGTTCCTTGCTGCGATAGACTCCGATCAGCCTCGCCCGGTTGTCAGGGCGGTCCCAGGTCGCGGAACGGAGGTCCCTCTCTGGATTCTGGGATCTAGTACATTCGGCGCAGAACTCGCGGCTGCGCTAGGTCTACCTTATGCTTTCGCCTCTCACTTCGCGCCCGATGCTCTATTTGACGCCCTCAACATTTACCGCAGACAATTTAGACCTTCAAAACAGTTGGACCAACCTTACGCGATGGTTGGAGTGAATGTAGTTGCGGCTGATACAGACGAAGAAGCTCGCCGGCTATTCACAACAGTGCAGCAGTCCTTCACAAATCTTGTGCGCGGTAGTCCGGGTCAGTTGCAACCTCCAATCGATGACATCGAACAATATTGGACGCCGGCAGAAAAGCATCAGGCTTCACGAATGCTCAAGTATTCGATTGTCGGTTCGCCGGAGAGTGTTCGCAGAGATTTGGCAGGCTTCGTAAGGTTGACTACGGCGAATGAGGTAATGATGGTGTGTCATCTTCATGATCACAACGCTCGCATTCGGTCCTACGAGATTGTTGCTGAAGTCGCACACACGTCCTAACGGGACAGTTTTTGTTTCAGCTTAAATGACACTCAACGTCATTAATGGTCCAACTCTTATCCGCTACCGCAAAAATTGGAACGCGTTTTTAGAGTTTCCAGAATTAGCGCGCTTAGTTCCGAAAAAACGATCTCGCAATTAGCACTAACCCCCTGGCAGTTTGACAGCAGTACTCGGTCAAAATGCTGTTGCTCGCAACCTCCAACAAACTTCACCAGCTAACTTTTCGACAAAAAGCAGTTCAATCGTAAGAGATTCCCAATCTCGCGCTGCCGTGGCACAAGGCTCGCACTAGTGAGGGCGCTCGCAGTCTATGAGCTTGCTCTTTACAGTTCACGCTGTCACCGATAAATGGCCTTCTTCAAAGTGCGAAAGCGGAAGCGGGCACACACTTACCAGCCTAAGTCAATCACCGATATGGCAGTGGGAGTTTCCGAAGGACAAAGCGTAAAACCTCAAACAGGTTTCCACCCCGCGTGAACTTATTTCGCCAAGTCCCATTGGAGACAAAGAATGCTTCGCCCCCTATTTCTTAAACGGCTTACCACTCTCGCTGTCTTGTTCTCGTTGTTGATTGCGACCGTAGTGACCACTTCGACCTCGAAGGTACAAGCTTCCGGCAACAGCACCTTCCTCGCTGCCACAACCAGCAAAGTGTCACCAGATTTGCGAAAACTCATCGAATCCGGCAACGGAAATGCTCAGGTGAAGCTGATCGTAAGATCGACTCCTGCTGAACCTGGTCTAATTGTAGGCTTGTTACAAACCGTCGGCGGAATAGTTACTAAAGTACTCAGCAATCTCAACGTAAGAATCATCGAAGTACAGGCGAATGCTGCAAACGTCCTCGCTGCTGATCCCAACGTAAGTTACGTCTCTCTAGATGTCCCCGTCCGAAGCTCAGGACACGTTACAACTACAACAGGTGTCCAACAGGTCCGCAGTCAAAAGAGCCTTCTTGGTCTCAACGACACGCTTGATGGCTCTGGCGTCACGATCGCGGTACTCGATTCAGGTATTGACTCCAGACACAAATCCTTTTCATCCACTGGAAAGATTCGCTTCAGCAAAGACTTTACTGGCGAGAATCGAACCGATGACCCGTTTGGTCATGGAACTCACGTCGCTGCGATTGCTGCTGGCGATGGCTCTCCGACCAACGGTGCCTACGAAGGAATCGCGCCTGGTGCGAGCCTCGTCAACTTGCGTGTACTCAATTCTGAAGGTGTGGGCAGAGTGTCAGGCGTTTTGGCCGCACTCGATTGGCTCATTGCTAATAAGAATGCGTACAACATTCGTGTAGTGAACATGAGTTTAGGCACACCCGCTATCAACTCCTACGAAGACGATCCGATTTGTAATGCGGTGCGCAAGCTGGTCGACGCAGGAGTCGTAGTTGTGACAGCTGCAGGCAACAATGGAAAAGATGTCGAGGGACGCAAGATTTACGGTGCCATTCACTGTCCGGGCAACGAACCATCCGCAATTACCGTAGGCGCCAGCAACTCTTTCGGAACTGACCCGCGTAATGAAGATGCGATTACTACCTATAGCTCACGTGGTCCAACGCGTAGTTTCTCAATCGATAGTTACGGTCTGAAACACTACGACAACTTAATCAAACCAGATCTGGTTGCCCCTGGTAACAAGATCATCTCGGCCGAGGCCGTTAACAACAAACTGGTTCGGACCTATCCTGAACTGGAGACTAACAAGTACAGCACCACCAACATGAAGCTGATGTATCTCAGCGGCACCTCGATGTCCACGCCAATGGTGGCCGGCACGGCGGCAATCATGTTGGAGGCAAACTCAACTCTGACCCCCAACATCATCAAGATGCTCTTGATGTACACAGCTCAACCGCTTAGTGACTTCAACACTCTCGATCAGGGTGCCGGGCAGCTCAACGCCTCCGGTGCTGTGAATGTTGCGAAGCTCGTACGCGGTGACGTTTTAGGACTCTTAAGACCCTCATTTGGATCGGCTCTGTTAACCCAGTCTGCTCCTGCCCCGCAAACAACTATCTCAGCTCATACATTTCCCTGGACCCAGGGACTCATCCTGAAACACGCAACAATCACTGGCAAGGATCTGATCAATAAATACCAGGTCAGCTATGGCAAGGGTTATTTGCTAGGTGATGGCGTGAAAGAAGGCATCGTAAGCCAGAACCTCGACTTCAACATGTGGGTTCGTGGTCTAACACTCGGAAACTACCTGATGAAGAGCGATGGCACGTCGATGTTTGGCGGCTCGATCTTCTTTAGCAATGTAATCCTCCTTGGCGATGGTTTTGCGCTCGGGGATGGCTTTGCTATGGGCGATGGCTACGCGATCGGCGATGGGTTTGCCATCGGTGACGGCTTTGCTATCGGCGATGGTTTCGCAGTCGGAGATGGGTTCGCTATCGGCGACTGTTCTCTCGGCGATGATGGACCGGGCATGAGATAGGAAAGCACTAAAAACGCTCTTCCACTCCCAGTGTTTGCGGATCGTGCGGGATGAAAACAAAACACGAAAAACTGACCGGCCTCTACATGTGGCTAATAATAGCCGCAGGAACATGTGCTTGTATTTACGCTGGCTTCAATCTCCCTCTTAGTAGCGTTGACAGGTATCTGCTGTTACTAGCGGTCGTAACAGCCGTCATCGGATCGAGAATCGCGATTCGGATTCCTCAAATCAACGTCAACATTACAGTCGACGACACCTTCGTATTCATCATATTGCTAATGTACGGCGGTGAAGCTGCCATCCTCGTGGGTGGACTCACCGGGATGTGTTCGGGACTGCGGATCAGCAAGAAGATCCGCACCGTTGCTTTTGGTGGTGCCTCGGTGGCATGCGCAGTTTTTGCTACCACCAAGATACTCATGTTCTGCTTTGGATCTACCACCGCACTGCTCCAAAAAGGTTGGTCAATAGCAATCAGCGCGCTTTGCATCATGGGAATGGCGCAGTATGTGGTCCATACAGGACTAGGCGCCGCTGCGAGTGCTCTCAAGGCGAATCAAACCATGTGGCACATGTGGAGCCGCAACTTCCTGTGGATCTCCATTAGTTACTTTGCTGGAGCCGCTGGTGCTGGAATGATTGTCGGGAGTGTAGGCACACTTCGCTTCTGGGCTCTGCTGGTTTCAATCCCCATCGTCGTAATCGTCTACTTCAGCTACGACCGCTACCTACGTGAAGTAAAAGCTTCAGCGCGTACGGCTGAAGAAGCTGAGCGTGCACGCGCTGAGATTGAACAGAAGCGCGCCGAGCAGGCCGAACGACACGTTTTGGAATTGAACAACTACATCACCGAACAAGAAAGAATCAGCCGTGTACTCGAGGAAACAAAAGATCACTTCCGTCATGCTGCCTTTCACGATTCTTTAACCGGACTACCGAATCGGGCAATGTTTACCGAATTACTCAAGGCGGAGATTGAAAGCTCCAAACGTAATAAGGACCATTTGTTTGCAGTGTTGTTCCTGGATCTGGATCGCTTCAAAAATATCAACGACAGTCTGGGCCACACACACGGGGACTTACTGCTGGTGGCTTTTGCGGAACGCCTGGAAAGAACGTTGCGGCCCATTGATACGCTTGCGCGATTTGGTGGCGATGAGTTTGCGATTCTGCTTAGCGGAATCGATGATACGACCGACGCGGTACGGGTGGCTGAGCGAATCCACGAAGAGCTTAGTTTGCCCTTTGTACTCGATCGCAACTCGGCTTTCGCCACCGCCAGTATCGGCATCGCATTGAGCTCCAGCGGATACGATCGTCCCGAAGATATTCTTCGTGACGCAGATACGGCGATGTACCGAGCGAAAGAGAACGGAAAGGCCCGCTCCGAGATGTTTGACCCTGCGATGCACGCTCGCGCAGTTTCTCGACTCCAGTTGGAAAGTGATTTGCGACTCGCGGTCGAAGAAAAGCAGTTCTGCATTTTCTATCAGCCAATCATTGCTTTGGAAACCGGACGCCTTGCCGGATTCGAGGCTTTGCTACGTTGGAACCATCCGCATCATGGAATGGTGTCGCCAGCAGACTTTGTACCGGTTGCCGAAGAGACCGGGCTAATTGTTCCGATAGGTCGCTGGGTTCTCGAAGAAGCCTGCGCTCAAATCAAGACGTGGCAGAACGAGTCACCAAGTCACAGAGCGCTGAGCTTGAGCGTCAACCTCTCTGGCCGGCAGGTGGCTCAACCTGATTTGTTGGACCAGATCAAGGGCTCTCTTGAACGAAGTCATCTGAACGCACACTATTTGAAATTGGAAATCACCGAAAGCGTCGTGATGGAAAATACTGAAGCTGCGACGATCATGCTCAAACAGTTGCGGTCCCTGGGCGTGCAATTAAGTATTGACGACTTCGGCACGGGCTATTCATCGCTCAGCTACCTCCATAGATTTCCACTGAACTATCTGAAGATCGATCGTTCATTCGTCATGAGAATGACGACGGATAACGACAACGCTATCGTTCGAACTATTTCAACGCTTGCTCGAAACCTTGGCATGGAAGTCATTGCTGAAGGGATCGAGACCGAGGAACAACATCAGCAGTTAAAGGCGCTCAATTGCGAGTACGGACAAGGTTATCTGTTTTCACGCCCCGTTAACGCTGAGGGTGCGGTACTCCTTTTGTTGAAGGATGCTCAACGAGATAGTGATTTGAATCTCGAACCTACTTCTGACCCCGACACAGTGTTCACAGCTGCGTACCCGATGTGAATCGAAAATCAACGCTTTGAACTCTGAAGGGGTGGTCAACTCGTTGACCACCCCTCCGCGCATAGTCTGCCTACTTCTTAAACTTATCTGCGGCTTTGGGTACTCTTCGTAGCAAGTTCTTAAGGCCGTTTATCTGACAAAGTATTTTAAGCGCCAACAGGGATTAGTGATGCTCCGCACTCCTGCAGGAGTGCAATCTTTATAGCCCCGCTGACGAATAGAGGCTTTCGCACTCCGTTAGGAGTGCGCTGTCTTTTAATAACGAGAGCGAGAGCCTTGGTTTGCTGCGGCCAACATCGCGGTGCATAGCCTTGTTCTTACGTGATCTATAAACATCGCCAGTCCTAACGGTGTGCACATTTTTAGTTTGGCTCAGCATTTTGAGGCTTTTCTGGTAAAGTGGACGCCGATTTGGCTTCTGGGAATGCGTGAATCTGGCGCAACCGCTGATTTTGTCGACGCATCATACCCTCGGCCTTCTATTTGTAGCATTTGTTAGGAGTTACGAGTCTTGATGAGATCTTTCAGTCTGCGTTTAGTGAGTCTTCTGCTGATAGCCCTTTCCGTTAACGTACCCTTAGTCTCAGCGAAAACCCAGAATTCCACAGCCGATATCGTGATGGTTCTGCCATTCGAAAACACCTCGAATAAACCCGAATATAACTGGGTGGGTGAGAGTTTTGCCGATTCAATCGCTGAACTGCTGAATAAGCCCGGACTGATTGTGGTCTCCAGTGATGAGCGTGAACTCGCATATCAACGTCTGCGGCTGCCTGAAACAGTTATCCCTTCGCGCGCTACAGCCATAAAACTCGCCCGCCAGGCAAAAGCCACGCTGATTGTCATTGGCAACTACTCAGTAACTCCACCTCCGACTCGAGAGACAAAAGACGACAAGAAGGAAAGCAAAGAGAGAGTTCCGACCGATGCGTACGTCCAGGTCACTGCACGTGTAATAAAGGTGAATGAGGGTCGAACGCTTGGCGAGGTGATCGATGGTGGCTGGGCAACACGACAATTCGACTACGGCGCAGCACTGACAACCTTACAGGACATTCATGGCCGGCTGGCGTACCAGATTCTTTATCAACGAGACAAGGCATTGCCGTTCTCTCAGAATCAGATCGTTCAGGAAGCGACCAAGATTCCTCAAAAGGCTTTTGAAGCCTACGTCAAGGCAGTGCAGTTGGACCTGCGTTCAGAGTTGCGTTCCAATTACCTGAAGAACGCGATTCGCTACTACGCGGATGCCCAGGGTGGTGCTGTCTATCCGCAGGCAGCTTTCGAGTTGGGTCGCGGATACATGGCGCAGGGAAATTGGAAAGAGGCAACAGAGTATTTTTCGAAGCTACAGAAGAAAGAGCCGCACTACGCAGAGGCAGCTTTCTATGCAAGTTTGGGCTATACGAAACTCGGCGACTATGGCAGAGCTCTAGCCACTGTGGTCCCGCTCTCGTCAGACCTGCCGCTAATCGGCGTTTATAACAACGCCGGCGCAGTTGCAGTTCAAGCGGCGCGCGAGAACAAGAACGATGGCGAGAAGACTCGACTGTTGGCCCAGGGTTTGGACTTTCTCGGACGCGCCGCCGAGTCAGCGCCAGACGATCAAATGGTCCACTTTAACTATGCGTACGCTTTGTTTCTCAGTGGCAAGTTTGATCAGGCTGCCGACCAACTCAGGCCAGTAATCACTTCCAATCAACAAGATGGTCAGGCTTACTTCCTTTTCGCGAAATCGCTTGAGAAGACCGGCAAGACTGAAGCTGCTTCCGCAGCTGATGATCAGGCAAGACGTTATCTCATTCAAAACTATGCCAAGTGGCAGACTGAGTGGCAGAAGTCTCAAACAACGAGTGGTGTCACTCTCAGGATGCGGGACATTCTGAATCGGGACGATATTTTCGATTTGGAGCGAGTGAAGGCGATCAATGCAAATGCCGAGTCGCCCAGTTCCGCAACTCAGGATCTATTGGCCAAAGCGCGCGAACTCTACCAGGCGGGTCGCGATGATGAAGCTCTACCAGAACTTCATCGAGTGGTAATGATTGAGCCGACTAATGCTGAGGCATACCTGTTAAGCGGACGTATCAATCTTCGACGCAGCGACCAGGAAGCGGCAATAGCGGCGTTGAAAACCGCAATATTTTGGGATCCCAAACTGATTGATGCCCACATCCTCTTAGGAAAGATTTTCCTTGAGCGAGGTGACCGTGGTGAAGCCAGAAAGTATGCGCTAAGTGCAATCGCGCTGGATCCCAACAATCAGGAAGCCATCGCGCTGCAGCGCCAGGTAACCATGGGGAATTAGACCTGAGAACTTGGCCCTTTGTGCTTTGTACTTTGTGCTTTGTGCTTTGAGCTTTGTATTTTGAGCTTTGGTCTTGGGTCAGGTTTGACTTTTTGGTTGGTTGGTTTGAGTTTTTGGTTTGGTTGGTTTGCGATTTGAGATCTGCGCTTTAAGATCTGCGTTGTTATACCTCTACTCCATTTTCGCGCTCTGTCTCGCTTGTTCGACGTTCCTCTTCTTTAGATGGCGGAAAAAGCGTCGTGGAGATGACGGTTCGCTGAGCCTTTCCCTTGGTGTCGTCGATCAGCCGCTTACACCTTTTGGAAGTGTCTTTGTACGCGGTGAATTGTGGTTTGCAAGGTCGCTGAACAGCTCGTTCATCCCTGAAGGAGCCGAGGTGTCTGTTGTTGGCTTAGAGAGCCACCTTCTCTTAGTGGCTTTGAAAAGTGAAGTTGGCCTTTAGTGGCCGCGTCGATTAAACCAATAGCGCTCTTCTGTCGGACCGCGTACGTCTCGTGCGCATCGCTCGCATCCACGTACATCCCAAAACCGGATAGATTCGTTACCAGTCTGTTACGCACGTTAGCGCACGGGACGTGCGCGCTCCGACAGAGGAGCTTGAATGATTAATTCAACACAGTCACTAAAGCGTTACGGGTGGCCTTTAGTGACTTCACCCGCAAGATCACCTGAATCGCTCTTCTGTCGGACCGCGTACGTCTCGTCGCACCCTTCGCTACCTGCTCCCTTTAAAACTAGAACTTCTTCTACATGGATACATGAGTCCAACAGGGAGCGTACCTCGTCCAAATCCAACCGAGTCACCTAAAAGGTATCTCTGTCCACCCAAACTGATTCAAGCCGCATTCTCTGGCACGGAAGGTGCTCAGTATGGAATCGGCACGCACGAATTACGCGATGCGTGAAACGTGCCCCCGCCGCCAACTCCCCCTGAGCGCCGCCTGCCGCTGCGCCAGCCACCCTCCGAGCAACCCTTCAGTGCAACCCCCCAAAACGTGGACCCAGTCAGTGATGACTGGGTTCTCCCGCTTTATGGGCCAGGATCGATTCCAACCCGCGTTCTCTTATTTCTAATGGCCCAAGTCTTCCAGAAAAACTTCTCTGGCACGGAAGGTGCTCAGTAAATAACCGGCACGCACGGGAAAACGAAAAGCGTTGACCGCGACCCCGCCGCCATCATCTCCCTGAGCGCCGCCTGCCGCTGCGCCAGTCACCTTCCGAGCGATCCTTCAGTTGATTCCCCCCGAATCGTGGACCCAGTCAGAAATGACTGGGTCTTCCTGCTTTTGTAGCTAAGTTTCTTACATTAACTGCATTTCATAAAACCTATGCCGAAAAGTCAGTGGACGAAATTTGTCACTTTGCCGGTGACGGTTTCTGTCTTTTTGAGTCAATCTCCGCCTCAATTGACGTGTTTGCGGTCAACTTAATCGGTTAAAGAAAAAATATTTTTAGCTGCCTCCGGACCGGCTGACTTTAGCCAGTCAATTTGCATTTTGATAAACTCGCCGACAATGCAGGAAGCAGTTACTACCGCACCCGCTACTCCAGGCTATCTGTCCACGATCATCACTCGTCTTCGGACTGAAGCGCCGTCACTCGCTGATTCGACCATTGCTTTACTCAGTTCCCTTCTCCTGATTCTTTCATTCCCAGATTTCAAGTTCTCGTTTCTCGCGTGGGTTGCGCTGGTTCCACTCCTGATAACTCTTGTGCGACAACCCACTGCTGGTCGGGCGTTCATACTAGGGTGGCTTACCGGTAGCGTGTTCTTTTACGTCTCCTGTTACTGGCTGACCTACTCGATGATCAACTACGGCGGGCTCCCTGTTTTGGTGGCCTATGGTCTACTGGTGCCCGGAGCACTTGCAGTCGGAGTGTTCCCTGGCCTCTTTGCTCTGATCGTCGCGTTAGCGGTTAGACGATTTGGGAACAAGGCGGTCCTATTGGCGCCAATCATCTGGGTCGCAACCGAGTGGCTGCGTCTCGGCATAACCGGTCAACTGTGGAATGCCCTGGGCTATTCGCAGGCTGAGGTCTTGAATGGACTACTTATTCGTCCTGCCGCGTGGGGTGGCGTTTACGCGATCAGTTTCCTGGTTCTCATAGTCAATTCAGCAGCAGTCTTCGGCATGCTCGGCAGTTCGCTCAAGTCGTGGATCGTTGCCTTCCTACTCATCAGCCTGGTTCCGATTACGACGTTCATTTCTATTTATCACTCAAGGGAACGGAACTCGGTGCCAACGCCTTCCCTCTACGTAATCGCGGTCCAACCTAACGTGCCGATGACAATGGTGAAGTCCGTTGCCGAGACAAAGGAACTCCTCGAACGTCATCTGGTTCTAAGTAAGAACGCACTCCACAACGTTCCCCTTGACGACGTTCCGCGACTCGTCGTCTGGCCAGAGTCTCCCATGAACTTCACATACGCTAACGACCGGGCGTTTCAAGAGCTCATTACCGAGTTCACCACTGAGAATCACACCTCACTAATAATCAACTCTCTCGAACCGGCACCTGATGACGGCGGTTACAATTCTGCCCTGCTAATAAATGAAAAAGGCCGCATGATCGCCCAATATGATAAGATTCGCCTGCTGCCGTTCGGCGAATATGTACCGCTCCCAGGTTGGTTACCGGGAGCTTCTTTGATAAGAGGTCTGGTTGGCGACTTCACCCCGGGAACTCGTTACACGATGATGCCGATTGGAAATGTTCGGATCGGTGTCTTCATCTGTATCGAGGCGGCTTACCCTTTCATCGCTCGTCGATTGACGAATGAAGGCGCCGAGGTGTTGATAAACATCTCGAACGATGGGTATCTCGGACCAACGGCGGTGATGCGACAGCATCTCGCAAACGCCATCTTCAGGTCAGTCGAGAATGGTCGGCCGCTAGTTCGAGTTACAAACAGTGGCATTAGCGCCGACGTCAGCCCAGTTGGCCCTGTGTTGGATCAAACGGGAGCGTTTCAACCAGATGTTCGTACTTGGACCGTTAGTACAAAGCAGAAGCGCGACACGTTCTATTCGAAGTACGGCGATTTGTTAGCACAAATTTGTACAGTCCTGACGTTGGCTGTTTTAGTTATTAGCTTTATCGGAGTTAGAAGGAGAAGCAGAGATTTAAGATGAACGACACTTTATCAATTCAAGAATTAAGAACTCTATTTGATACGCAGAAAGCGCGGGTAGAACAGCTCGGGAGGTTTCTTTGATGTCCCTGCACGTAGGGAAGAATTAAGCAGGATCGAGGACCAGGCGTCGGCGCCAGATTTTTGGAACGACCAGGAAGCCGCGCAAAAGCTATTACAAGAACGAAGTCGACTTGAAAAGAAGATCGAACGGCAGGAACACTTTCAATCGCAGCTGGATGACGCCGGAGTGCTCTTTGAGTTTGCTGACGAAGACGAAACCTCAATCGCGGAACTCCACACGCTGATTGAACGTCTCGATCACGATTTGGGCCAGGCAGAGACAGAGATGCTGCTGGCCGGCGAGAATGATCGCCGTAACGCGATTTGCACAATTCATCCAGGTGCTGGCGGAACCGAATCGCAGGACTGGGCCGAGATGCTCCTGCGTATGTATCTCAAGTGGGCTGAACAGAGAGAATTTAAGACCGAGGTGCTCGAGTATCAACCAGCTGAGGAAGCCGGACTGAAAAGCGTGACGTTCAGAGTTGAAGGCGAGTATGCCTACGGCTTGTTGGCTGCTGAAGCCGGCGTTCACCGGCTGGTAAGAATTTCTCCCTTCGATCAGGCCGCGCGACGACATACATCGTTTGCGTCGCTCTTTGTTTACCCTGAAATTGACGAAGATATCGAGGTGGAGATTAACGAAAAGGATCTCAGGGTCGACACTTATCGCGCCACCGGTGCTGGCGGACAACACATCAATACTACCGATTCGGCAGTTCGTATTACTCATCTTCCAACTGGAATTGTCGTCTCCTGTCAAAATCAACGCTCCCAACATCAAAACCGCGCAGTCGCCATGCAGGTGCTGCGTTCCCGACTTTACGAACTCGAGTTAGAAAAGCGTCAGGCAGAAACTGCTGAGCTCGAAGCCAACAAAGCCGATATCTCGTTTGGCTCTCAGATCAGGAGCTATGTTCTTGCGCCGTACCAACTCGTGAAAGACACACGAACAAAGCTCGAACGAGGAAATGTCGATGCGGTACTCGGCGGAGACATCGACGACTTTATTAAGGCCTTCTTGCTCGCGCGTAAGGCTGCGTAGCTTTTGACGTTTGGTTCTGGAGTATTCATGTCAACAACACATATCGAACAGAGGCCGCGCGTGATCATTCCTCGCGCGAGTCGTCGCAACGAAATACTGGCGATTCTGCTTCTAGCGGTAGGTTTGCTGTTAGCGCTATGCCTGGTCTCAGCAGCGTTCTACCCGAACGACCCATCATGGAACTCTGTTGGCCAGGCTGAAACGAAGAACTGGGCTGGCGCTATCGGCGCAAACGTTGCTGCAACTTCGTTTCAGTTCATTGGACTCGCCGCATATCTCCTACCACTACTGTTGTTCGCTGCAGCCTGGCGACGTTTTCGAACTCACAATGCTGTTCGAGGCTGGATTCGAGTCGCTGGTCTTCTAGTACTGGTCGTTGCCGCATCAGCGTTGCTCTCGATAGCTCAACTACATCCCTTGTTCGACTCCAGTGTGCAACCGGGTGGACTCCTTGGCGCCGTAGTGGCGCAGGGACTCGCAAGTGGACTAAACCGCGTGGGCGCCACTGTCATCCTGATCGCAATAGCTGCAACGGGACTATTGCTGGCAACAAACTTCTCTTTCATACACCTCTACGAAATCATTGTTAATGCGATAGGGACGAGATTCGCATTTGTCGAAAAGATTCCCGAGCGCTTCAAAGCATGGCGTGCACATAGACTCGAAGTGGCCCGCCTCAAGAAGGAAACGAAAGCGGCCCTCAAAGCCGAACGCGAAGCAGCACGCGCAACCCTGAAACAAACGGTCAATCTTACGGCCGCAGAACGTGTCGCCGACTTCATGAAAGAGCCGATTGCCCAATCAGCGGTCGAGACCGCCTGGGTTGTTCGAGCTGAACCCAAACCAACGATCACAGCACCCAAAGCGTCTGTAGCCGCTGCATCAGCCGGCATCGTGACCCCTGCGCCGCCGTTGCCTGTAATAACCACGAAGACTAGTAAACGTTCAATTATTCCGCTCGAACCCGACGAAGATGAAGATGCTGAGGAGATGGTCAAAGGCGTTTCGGTTCTGCGCACAAAAGTTGAAGCTCCGGCGACTGGCAAGCTACCTTTTGACGCCTCACGCCAAGCAGTCAATTACAGCGATTACACTTTGCCGCCTTTGGAGTTTTTGAACGAAGCCCCACCACACAGCGAGCAAGCCGACACCGAGTTGCTTGGTTTAGCCACACGGCTAGCCGAGAAGTGCAAAGAGTTTAATGTGACCGGACAGATCAAACACATCTGCCCCGGACCGGTAGTTACAACCTACGAGTTCAAACCTGATCCCGGTGTTAAGTACTCGCGTGTTGTTTCGTTAGTTGATGATCTTTGCCTCGCGCTCAAGGCGGAGTCGATCCGTATTGATCGCATGCCAGGCAAACCACACGTGGGAATAGAAGTACCAAACCCACGTCGCGAGACAATATTCCTGCGCGAAGTGATCGAGTCGCGCGCCTTTCGTGAATCTGGTTCGAAACTAACTATTGCGCTTGGCAAAACAATCGACGGTCTGAACTACGTCGCCGATCTGGCAAAGATGCCGCACTTGCTCATCGCTGGAACAACCGGTGCCGGCAAGTCAGTCGGTGTGAACTCACTCATCGTCTCAATTCTTTATCGCGCGCGGCCCGATGAGGTTAAGTTTATTCTTATAGATCCCAAGCGACTCGAGCTGGGTCTATATGAGGATATTCCTCATCTCATTACACCGATCATTGTCGATCCGAAGCTAGCGTCGCGTTCATTGAAATGGGCTGTGGCTGAGATGGAACGTCGTTACCGTGATCTTGCTGGTTGGGGTGTCCGCAATATCGATGGCTACAACACTGAGATCATGCGGCGAAATCTTGTCAAGGAATACGACGAGAACGGCAACCCGTGGAAACCGCTCCCTTATATCGTAATCATCATCGATGAGTTAGCTGACTTGATGATGACCTCCGGACGTGAGGTCGAGGAATCGATTACACGTCTGGCCCAGATGGCACGTGCAGTTGGTATTCACCTTGTCTTAGCAACTCAGCGACCATCGGTAGACGTCATTACGGGACTTATCAAAGCAAACTTCCCGTCGCGCATTTCGTTCCGCGTTTCGTCTAAAATCGACTCGCGCACAATCATCGACACCAACGGAGCCGAACAGTTACTTGGGCGTGGAGACATGCTCTTCCTGCCACCAGGTACTTCCAGACTCATCCGGGTGCACGGCGCATACGTTGATGAGACTGAGATAAGCGCGATCGTCAAGCATGCTAAGACTCAGGGACCACCGGCCTACGACGAAACCATCACGCAGTCAGAAGAGGAAGCGCTTGGTCTCGAGGCTACGGCAGGTGATCATGACGAGCTGTTCGAGGAAGCGTTGCGCATTTGTGTTGAGATGAAACGAGCGTCCACATCAGTATTACAACGACGCTTACGAATTGGTTATGGTCGCGCGGCTGCAATTCTCGACATCATGGAACGCGAAGGGTTGATCGGACAGGCTGATGGTTCACGTCCACGTCCAGTCCTCGGTCGTGCTTACGAGATGGTGGCCGATTGGGATGAACAACAAGCGGCAGTTGATTAAGGGAACTTCCACCGCAGGTTGTGGAAAACCCTGTGGAGAAATTCCGTGTTAATTCCGTAAGTGTGTGACGTGCATGCACTTCTAACAGAATGCACAGTGTAGGGGCGTCCTCCGTGGGCGCCCTTCTTAAGTAAGCGGCCTCTACAAGAGATGGGGTGCCCACGGAGGGACGCCCTCTGCAAACATGCCGACGCCTCTCCATAATGCAGCTCGCGAGATTTTTCAGTTCGCACTAGCCGCGGTTGACGCTCGTAAAGCTACTCGACTTGCTATCGAAGCTCACCAACAGCAGTTCAAAGACCAACAAATCTTCGTCGTGAGTTTAGGCAAAGCTGCGCTTTCAATGGCAATGGGTCTTACCGACGCTCTCACGCAAAACATAAACGCCGGTATCGTCATTTGTCCGAAGAGTTCAAACCCGTCACCGTTGCCAAACAACTGGCAGTTGATATTCGGTGGACACCCTCTTCCAAACGAAGCGAGCCTGGCGGCAGCTAAGGCAGTGAATACGCTTTTGCAGCAGGCAAACGCCGCGAAAGCTGTTGTTATTTTTCTGATCTCTGGTGGTGGCTCGGCAATGATGGAGTGGCCAGCGTCAGCCGACATCACCTTGAGTGATCTTCAACAAGCAAATCAGCTCATGGTAACGAGTGGCGCCACGATTAAGGAAATTAACGTTGTGCGACGCGCCTTTTCGGCGGTAAAGGGTGGCGGGCTGATAAGAAATGTCGAAGCTCTGACACTTATTATCTCGGACACTAATGCTGGAGATGAGTCCAGCGTCGCCTCCGGTCCAACATTGATGCCGCCTCTCGATGGACCTACACCACTCGAAGTAATCTCGCGTTATGAGTTGCAGTCAGTCCTGCCCTCTTCGATTGTAAAGGCGATCAATGATTACCGGCAGCTTCCGCATTCAGGTTCAAATCATTCCTACAAAGTGATTTTAGATAATCGCAAAGCGTTGGAGGCGGCTCATTCGAAAGCACGCGAATTGGGGTTTAAAGGTTTCATCGCGGAATCCATCGTGGAGCAGCCGATTCAGGAAGGTTGCGAGTTGATGCTTTCGGAGTTGCTCTCAGGTTCAGTCGACTGCGTGATATCGGGAGGAGAGTTCTCTTGTCCCGCCAGAGGCGATGGACGAGGAGGAAGAAATCTAGAAACTGTGTTGCGCTCGGCGATTGTTTTGGATTCGATCAAACCAAGAGAGAATATTGTCGTGCTGAGTGCAGGCACCGATGGCATCGACGGCAATAGCACAGCAGCCGGAGCAGTCGCCGATGAAACAACGCTCGAGAAAGCACGAAATCGTGGACTAAACGCCGTCGACTTCCTCGCTCGAAGCGATTCCTTCACTTTCTTTGAACAGCTCGAAGATCTGATTGTGACTGGTCCAACCGGAACCAATGTGCGCGACCTCCGCATCTTCTTAAAAGGATAGGTTCCCTTTAGTAGTGACGTGGCGAAAATGAGTCAAGCTCCTCTGTCGGAGCGCGTACGTCCTCGTGCGCTAACTCTCGCCTCCTCGGGCCGCACAATAAAACCCTTCTGACATCATTCAGATCCTTCTAGCGAGAGTTAGCGCACGAGGACGTACGCGCTCCGACAGAAGAGCTTGAGTGGTCGTTGCTGGAAGGCGACTAAAGAGTTGCGGTCAGAACGCACCTTGACTCTGCTCGGCTCGAACGCTATAAAAGTTTTTGAGGTAATCATAAACTGTAACCTACCTTCGATACCCATTCCCCGTTAGGAGTCTGAATTGTCCACCCACGTTAACACTGAAGAAAACGTCGCGAATCGGCCACAAAACCCCGGCTCTATTGCCTTTTCTGACCTCGTCAATCAGCTCATGAGTCAAACCACGCCGCCGAGTCTCGAACAAATCAACTCGTGGCTATCCGACGCTGCAATCACCCGGACAGACATTGAGCCATATTTAGGCTTCAAAGAAGGCAACTATTGGCGTCATCGGGTTTGTCGCAACGAAGCGGTCGAGATGTTGATAATCTGCTGGCGACCGGGACAAAAAACTCCAATCCATGACCACAACGGTTCGCATGGAGTGGTGAGGGTGCAAGAAGGATTGATGTGGGAGACGATGTTCAAGTATGACGACGAGAGTGGTCTCCGTTACAAGAGCGGAAGAGAATGTCCTACAGGGGAAATAACCGGAGCCGACCTTCCCGACATTCATCAACTCGGAAACCCAGATGTAAGCGGACAAGATCTGATAACCATTCACGTATATGCTCCTCCACTCGGTGTGCTACACACGTACAAGGTTGGAAGCGCCACGATTGATCTTTACACGCCAAATGACTTCCCGACCTAGATCCCTCGCGACTATCCTTACTGCACTTCTCTTCCTCGCGTTACTTAGCGTCAGTTGTAACCACAATCAGACTTCTACCAGTACGCCGGAAATAACTGTCGCTGCCGCTTCTGATCTTACAAATGCGTTTGAAGAGATTGGACGGGCTTTCGAAGCTACTCACAAGATCAAAGTTGTGTTCAGTTTTGGTTCTACCGGTATGCTCACGAGACAAATCGAAAATGGGTCGCCTATGGATGTCTTTGCGGCCGCAAACGTCGACTACATCAATCAACTCGAAGCTAAGAACCTGATCGTGCCTGGGACAAAATCGATATACGCTCGTGGACGAATCACTCTCTGGTCCAACAAGGATTCAAAGCTGAAAGTTGAGAAACTTGCCGATTTGACCAAAGACGACGTCAAACGAATCGCGATTGCGAATCCAGAACATGCGCCTTATGGAATGGCAGCACGAGAGGCTTTGATAAGCGAGAAGATCTGGGACAAGGTTCAGCCTAAGCTCGTCTATGGCGACAACATTCGTCAGACAATGCAGTTCGCGGAAACTGGAAATGTTGAAGTGGCGATCGTCGCGCTTTCACTAAGCCAACAGAGTGATGGCCACTGGACGTTGATTCCAGAAGAGCTTCACAAGCCTCTCAATCAGGCACTGGCGGTGATTAAAGGCAGTAAAAATGAGGCTGCCGCTCGTGAATTTGGCGCGTTCGTTATTGGCCAAACCGGACGAGAAATCCTAAAGAAATATGGCTTTGAGTTTCCTCAGTAGCAACTCGCAAACTTCTCGACAGCCAATGCTGCACCATCGGTCGTCACAGTAATGGTCCCGCACTTGCCGGTTGTTAGAACTTCCGCTCCCACTTTTTGCCAACGTTCCACCACCTCTTCGTGTGGATGGCCAAACATTGAGGTACGCCCAACTGAAATGATCGCCAGACCAGGTTTCGTCACCTGAACAAAACCTTCGGTTGAGGACGTTCTGCTACCGTGATGCGCAACTTTCACAACATCTGTTTGTGCGACCTGTTGCGATTCAAGCAACGACGTCTCAGCGGCTCTTTCAATATCCCCAGTCAACAAAATCGACCGGTGTCCAAGTTGTAACCTCACTACAACTGAATCGTTGTTTTGTGATGGCGCAAACTCATTTGCCGACAGCTGTGGCCACAACACACTCATGCTGACATCGCCGAAGTTAAGAACATCCCCTGCCTGAATTAATTGCACCGGTGTCTTAGTTGCCGCTAGTGTTTCGCGAAACTTCGCATATTCGGCGTCGGATTGAGGTGTTCGACCAACTAGCGCAAGTCCAACATGAAAGTTTCTTAAAACGTCGTTAAGTCCGTCGATATGGTCAGCGTCCGCATGTGTGACCAGGATGTAGTCAATATGATCTAAGCCTCGCCACCAAAGATATTCAGAGACCACTGCTTCGCCAATGCTGCGGCTGTCGCGCTCAAATAACTCCGCATCACCAGATGTTTTCGAGTTAAGGAAACTCGGTTGGCCTCCTCCGTCAACCAGCATTGTTGTTCCATCGGGCATCGTCACCAGAGCCGAATCGCCCTGGCCAACGTCCAGAAAATCTACTCTCAACTTATCGCTATCGAGTCGTGCAGAAAAAGGGGGACATAACACAACAATGACGAGCAGTACCTGTAACGAACTCACAAGAGAATAAATGGGCCAGGATGTTTTCTTACTGACAACCTGATTGTAGGGGCGTCCCTCCGCGGGCGCCCCAACTGGTCGCAAAAATGGACGCCAGCGATTCAACCCCACGAGTAGAGCTAACAACGGAACATAATAGGAAACGTAAACCAGCCAGAGTTTCCCAGAAAATTCTGGCAATCTTATTGAATGTAAGCCCAGCCGTGAAAAAGGATCGACACTATGAATCATCAACCAGTTGATGAGATCAGCAAGACTTATTAGTGGACCAGCAAAGGAGAGACTCAGTTGACTCAGCACTAATGCAATCAGTGCCACGAACGCTAACAAGGCAAGCAGAAAACTCACAATGATATTTAGAAGTAGTGATGCAAACGAGACTCGGTGAAAATAGACGATTTGGAACGGCAGCAACACAAGTTGAACCGCGACCGAAACTACAACAGCGGAAAACAGGTACCGGATAGATGTCTGTAGGTGCCAGCGTTCAAGCTTGACCGCCAGCGGCGACTTACGGAGCCGATATCGGTGTGCTGATGGCGCTGCCGCTGCGATCCAGGCGTTCTGACTCCAGAAGAGCACTTCGCAAAAAAACTTCAACACCCGCGCGCAACGTGGCGGGTAAGGAGTGGACCGGGTGAGTTGCCACCGACCAATCTCAGAACATGTTCGCAATACTGGCCAGGCTACCGCTACAATCGCGAAGACAGACAGAAATGTAAGTTGCCAGGAAGGATCGTGAACCTCTTTCGTATTCAGCACGAGTAGCAGTATTGCTGCACCGCCCAATGCGTTTAACGATGAAGCTGTTCGGAACACCACTGTCGCTAGCAGAACGAATGTAAACATTAATGCAGATCTCAAGACAGACGATTCGGCACCGACTCCAAACGAATAGGACCAAACTACAACGGTCGATATCAGAAATTGTGCCCACCTCCTTCCAGTGAGTCGTCTGGCGATGAGTAAGGCGATTCCGCCGAGGAAACTAATGTGAAGTCCACTGATTACGAGAATATGAAAGGTTCCGCCATCCCGAAATCGATCGGCAGTGCTTTTCGACAAGTTGTGTCTATTACCCAATAACGCTGCATCAAGCACACCGGCTGTTTCGGCTGAAAACTTCGCATCAATCTCACGTTGCAACATCTCCCGCCACTCATATAGAAATCTCAGCGGGTTATAAGACCGCGGCGTCTCAAGTACGGATATTTGCCGTGCATTCTTTACGACGCCCATCGCGTCAAGACCTTTAAGCTCGAGGAACTCGGTGAGTTGCGAGCCTCCTGGATTGCGATACTTGTCGCGACGATTCAGGACGGACTTTATGCGGACTTGAGAGCCATAGCGGACGTCTAGACTGCGGTATTGCCCCTCGGCGTTACGATCATGAATCGGTGCGAAAAAGGAAACTAGCCCGGAGGCAGGTACTTCTCGATCTTCCAGCCATACCTCTTCCAAACGAACGGAGAAGTAAATTCCAAAACGCGAGAATTCCAATGGAGTTTCTACGTAGCCTCTCACCTGAAAGACTGCTCCGGGGTTCGTCTCAATTAATCTTTGCAACTCTTCGGTGTTGGGATTCTTGTGTTCGGACAAGTTGGCAGCCATTCCGGCGAAGGCCATCATGATCAATACAAGAAAAGTGCAAATCACTAATCGGCGAGTCCAGATTGCAACTACGCACAGACCGATCAGTCCAGTTGAAACGATCCACAAAACTGATAGGGATATTGGAAAAACTTGCGCGGTCAGGACACCGGCGATAAACGCGATCGATAACCAGGCGAGCGGATTACTGCTGTGCTGGTGAGGAGCGATATTCATTTGTCTGTCCTCGTACTAAAACGCGGTAAGGACGCGTCTAAGTACCATTATTTAACAGGACGCGCTAATTTTCCGTGAGACGGAGCACATGATAATGCCTGGCTCCTTTTCGGAGAACCAGAATCTGTCCCTCGATGAATTCTGCGACAGTGACGGGTTGGCGCGCCTCTGCAACTCGACGATTGTTCAAACAAACGCCGCCACCTTCGATCAATCTCTTCGCTTCCCCCTTGGAGGAAGCAACGCCGGAAATTACCAGCATGTCAGTTATCGTGCGCGCGTCACCATCTAGTCGTGACTTTTGCAGTTCAGTAGACGGAACGTCTGCAAAGATGTCCTGAATATCCTGAGCACTTAAGCCACTCATCTCTTTGCCAAACAATATTTCCGTTGCCCGCAACGCTGCTTCAAGCGCAGTTGGACCATGAACCAGCTCTGTCACGTATCGCGCGAGTTCTCTCTGAGCTGTGCGAGTGTGTGGTTCGACGCGCACTGACTCCGCAAACTCATTCACTTCAGCCTCAGTGAGAAAAGTGAAAAACTTGAGGTAAGGAATGACGTCGCGATCGTCAGTATTGATCCAGAACTGGTAGAAACGATATGGCGAGGTCAATTTAGCATCAAGCCAAACCGCGCCTGCTTCCGTCTTTCCAAACTTAACGCCACCCGAGGTAGTCACAAGTGGAGAGACGAGACCATGCGCTTTTGCCCCTCGTAAACGTCTAATCAAATCGATACCGGAAAGGATGTTGCCCCACTGATCGCTACCGCCCATTTGCAAGGTGCAATTGTATCGGTCGAACAACATCAGGAAGTCGTACGATTGAAGCAGAGGGTAACTAAACTCGGTAAAGGACAAACCGTCGTCACTCTCGAGTCGGCGCCGAATTGCTTCTTTGGCGAGCAGGTAGTTAACAGTGAAGTACTTTCCGACGTCGCGTAGGAACTCCATCATTGAAATTGGCGCAAGCCACTCGGCGTTATTAACAATTCGGGCGGGATTTGCAGGCGAGTTGAAGTCGAGGAATCTGCTCAACTGTTCCTTGATCCCCTCAAGGTTATGCTCTACCTCTTCATGAGTTAAGAGTTGGCGCTCCTGAGTCTTTCCACTTGGATCGCCAATCAGTCCCGTTCCACCACCCGCTATCGCGATTGGCGTATGACCAAAACGCTGGAGACGTGCAAGATTCATGATCGGCAGAAGTGAACCTACGTGCAGACTCGCCGCCGACGGGTCAAACCCGATGTAACCAGTTACTTTTTCTTTCGCCAGGACCTCGGGCAATTCAGGCGTGGTATCGCTTACAAGGTCTCGCCACTTTAGTTCTTCAAATAGATTCATGTTCGTCAGACGTTATTAAGTTCAAAAATGATTCCCACTGCAACATTATTAGTCACTCTATTCCTTGTCAATCGCAGGTTTTAGATGGACCACAGTTTCGACGTGATGGGTTTGTGGAAACATGTCGAAGGCAAGAATCGAATCTACAACATAACCACCCGCGATGAGTTTCTTCAGATCTCGTGCGAGCGTTGCCGGATCGCACGACACGTAAGTGATCTGCTTCGGTTTCAGACCCAAGATCCCATTGATAACCACTGTCTCTGCTCCGGCACGCGGTGGATCAAGCAGCACATAATCAACAGGGCCAAAACCTGAAGCGTCGTCGCGCACCCATTGGGACACAGTAGTGCCGACAATTTTTACGTTGGTCAGTTGGGCTCGTTGAATATTTCGTTTGGCGTACTTTATTGCCGCTGGACCTGACTCAACCCCTACCACGCGGCGAAACTTTCGCGCTAGAGGAAGAGTAAACAATCCCACTCCGCAATAGAGATCAAGTGCAGAGTCTCCCGCAACTCCGTTCAATACAAACTCGATCATTGGGACAAGCAACGATTGATTAACTTGAAAAAAGGCTCGGGCATCGTAGTGATAGACTTCGTCTCCAATTTTCAGCCTCAACTCGATCGTATGGAAATTGGCAAACGAAGGAGACAATGACGCCAATCCATCTGCCACGGTTGCTTCGAGATGTTTCAGATCTGGCGGGACTGAGATCCAGGGAGTGTTCCTAACCCCAGTCAGAGTCTGCTGCAAATCCGGTGAGAGAACTGCACAGTCGGCCACATCACAAACTCGCCGAGAACCACGCTCGTAGTAGCCAATCCTCTTCTCTTCACGATCTATCTGCCAGGTGGCGCGACCACGGTAATTCCAAGTATCTGGCGATGGCGTCACTACAATTTCTGGAAGGTGGTCCAACTTTGTTATTCGATGTAAACAGTCCCGAATAATTTCCGACTTCACCGAAAGCTGTGTCGCGTAATCCATCTGTTGAAAATCGCAACCACCGCAACGCCCAAAGTATGGACAAGGTGGCTGTATCCTTTTTGGTGACTCGACGACAACCTCTTCGATGGATGCAAACAAAACTTTCCCTTGTTGGCGTTCGACTCGCACTCGAAGTCGATCGCCAGGTGCGGAGAGCGGCACAAAAACTGTAGCGCCTCCTGCATGGGCCAACCCGACGCCGCCTGGCAAGATGCGTTCAATCTCGACCTCAAGAATCTGATTCATCGTTTATTGATTTGGTACCCAGTTTTGCGGCGGAGGCATGTAACCATCCACTGGTTCCAGTTCGAATCGAACACCACCGATGACGCCGGCAGCTGCGTTGTAAATCAAGGCGGCGATCGAACCACTTATGAAACCCAGGATCGAATACATGATTGGAACGGCAATCATTATTAGTATCCCAATCACGATGGATGCTACGCCTCCGACTGCAGCCGATCCTTCGTTCCGAGGAATAAATGACATCGTTGCCCCGAGGAACATAAACATCAGCCCGTAGAGTACGCCGATAATCAAACCAATTATGAATAACAGCAAGGCGTAGATCTTAGCTACGGAAAGTACACTAAATCGCCGGATCGTCATTTCAGCCATCTCGATTCTCCTTTGTGTTTAGAGCCGATTGATTGCTGTCACAGGTAGAACAAGCTAAGCCGGGGGACTTCGAAATGCTCGCGCAAACGCTTCAGCAACAAGTTGTTGAATGTCTGCTCGTAAACATTCTTATCCATCTGTTTCCGATACGGACTAAGCTGCGCCTTGACCTCTAAATTAAGGTTATTCAGCTCGGTAGTCGGAGCGGAAGTCATGATTGCGTCATTTAGCATTCGTTCGAGGCCAGTTAACGAGTCTTCAAGCCTGCGGGAGTCGAGTGTTGCCGACGTAACCAGCTCATCCTCTAAATCTTTCAGCAGCAATGCTGCTCGATCTAAAGCTTCGCTTAGCTCATCAGCTGCGGTCGGCCGTTTTCGAGCGAGCTCCGAAAGAGTTTGCCGACAATTCTTCAAATGCTCTTTGACTGCTGTGAATGAAAACTGAGTTGAATTCTCTTCAGCAATCTCACTCTCACTCATCTCCTGGCGATTTGAACCAACGCGAGACTCCAACCATTCCGCGTATTGTGCTTCAACCTCTTCCTGACAATATAGTAACGACTTCACCGATCGCTTTCTTGGTTTTGCTTCGTAGGAGTCAAATGATTTTTCGACGCCTCGCAAAACTATGTGCAGCGGAATCCCCTGGTTTTTCCAAATTTCCATAAGGGACCAATCCATTGGACTAAGGAACAAATGCTTTCCGCGTCTTCTTACGAATGCGTCTTCGATCTCCGTGTAGTAATTGAAGTAATTCAATCGATTTTGTTAGTTCTGGCGGGTTGTTCGTTCGTAGATAAGCCTCAGGCCGTCGAGTGTCAGAGTATCGTCAACCTTCTCAATGAACTTTGACGCGGTTGCTATGAGTGAAGCGAGACCACCTGTCGCAATAATATGAGGCGTGCCTCCCAACTCGTCGATCATTCGCGAAAGCACACCATCCACGAGTCCTGCGTAACCGTAGTATAGACCGGATTGCATCGCCGCGACGGTTGTTGAACCAATTACCTGCTGCGGCCGCTTGATGTCGACTCTAGGTAATTTTGCGGTGCGCGAAAATAAAGCCTCGGTGGAAATCATGATGCCAGGAGTAATAACGCCTCCCAGGTATTCGCCGTTTGAGTTGATTGCGTTGAATGTGGTTGCGGTACCGAAGTCCACGACGATCGAGGGAGCGCCATACTTTGTCACGGCTGCAACCGCATCGACAATCCGATCGGCGCCAACGTCGGACGCTGGCTGATAGAGTATTTTTAGCCCGGTGTCTAATGTGTGATCGACAAACAACGGTGTCAGCTGAAAATACACTTCCGCCATTCGTCTAACCGTATAGTTCAAGGGCGGAACAACTGAAGCAACTGCAATCGCTTCAATGTCCTTGAAATTGATCTCTCCCAGCTCAAATAGATTTCGCGAGTGGACTCCATACTCATCTACGGTGCGTTGAGGATTCGTAGTTAGCCGCCAATGTGCGAGGAGCTCAGCGCCCCGATAGACGCCCAGCGACGTGTTTGTGTTGCCGACGTCAATCACCAGAAGCATAAGCGAACTCCTCCCGGCTGTTTTCCTTCTTCGTAAACAGCTCTTCAATAAAGTCTGAAGCGGTTGCTACACCGTTCTCCTGCTTCAACTGCGCACCCACTAATTTCGCCTTTTCTGTGTACTTCGGCTCATTTAACAAAACACCGAGTTCTCGTGCGACTCTAGCAGACGTGTATTTATTTCTATACAGAGTGCGACTTGTCCCAAGCCGGGAAGCGTGTCCTGCATTGTCAGCCTGATCGAACGCAAACGGAACAATCAGCGTGGGAACGCCGGCAAGTAATCCCTGCGAAGTTGTACCAACTCCTCCGTGATGAACAACTATCCGAGCGCGAGGCAACAGCGATTGGTAAGGTGCATAATCCACAGCAATCATACTATCTGGCAGTGCGTCAGGTTTGTTACGCTCGTCACCTATTAACAGTACCGCGCGTTGGCCCAACGTGCGAGCAGCCTCGATGCTTTGCTTAAAGAAATCCTGCGCCACCCAAACGGCGGAAGAACCAAGAGTGAATACGATTGGTGCTGGTCCGCTTTCCAGAAAGCTGTTCAACTCCGGTGAGATTGGATCTTCGTGACGTCCGTCGTAAAAACAGAACCCGGTGACTCGAGTTTGAGGTGGCCAATCAGGCTGGGGCGCGGCAAAGATCTTTGATAACAAAGCGAGAACAAGAGTCGGAGAGTGTTGTCCTTCAAAGGTCGGGTTACCATTGTCGCTAAGCCCGAGTTCAGCGCGAAAATCTGCTATTGCCTTTGCTTTGTAACCACGCTTCATAAAGTCTAGGGACATCTTCATGAAACGTGGACCAAGTACCCGAAACTTTTCGGTCCAGGGCCAAAAAGGCGGAGCCGGTGGATCATAAGCAGAAAAAAATGAGAACGGTGCGAGCACTGTCGAGATCCATGGTATTTCCGTCTTTCTACCTACCAATGGACCAGCTGGCGCAGCTGGATGTGTAACCAATAGGTCAGCACCGTTCGTGGCGAGCACGAGATCTTCATAACTATCGCGGATCGCAGGAAAGATAACCTCCTCCGTTAAGAACCGGGGGCCAGTTTTAGGCTCCATGATCTTCTCTATTAGGTCCGAATCCTGATCCTTTGGCTGCGGTATGTTGGGTCTTACTGGTGCGAACTCGAGTCCAGCGTTTGCGATCTTCTGGCGATAGATTTCCATCGTTGCGACCACCGGATTATGACCACGTGCTTTCAACTCTGACGCCAAAGCAATGTATGGATGGACGTCACCAAACGATCCAAATGTGTTTATGACGATTCGTTTACAGTGCATGCAAGTTTCTATTATAGGGAACGCCGCAAACTTACGACGTCGCCAGCTCGGATTATTCTTAGTTCGCTATTCTTTGTCTCAAGACGCAGGGCGCCATCGCGCTCCAACCCGCGTGTCGTACCTTCAAGTATCTCGTCTCCATTCACAACTCGTACTGTTTTGCCAGAAACGTAGGTCGAGCGACTCTCCCAGGTAGCGATTAACTTTTCCGCGCCACCTGGCTCGTTCAGTAACGCATACCAACGTTGGAGGCCGCGTATTAAAGCGGCAAGTACAGTCTCACGATCTGGCTGAACTCCTGTGAACTCCGCGACTGAAACGGCGGCCTCGTTAAGTTCGGACGGGTACGCCTCACGCGTCAGGTTGATGCCGATCCCGACAACGACCCCACCATCCACTACCTCGGCAAGGATGCCGCAGATTTTTCGTTCACCTGCAAGAAGATCATTGGGCCACTTGATATCGGTCTCGACCTTACAAGCTTCCAGCAAAGCGTCACCTACTGCCACTGCGGCGGCGAAAGTTATTAATGGCCACTGTTCTGTTGGGATTTTCGGCCGAAGTAAGAGGCTGAAGTACAAACCTGCGCCTTTCGGCGACACCCAAACTCTTTGCAAACGGCCACGGCCCGCGGTTTGCTCATCAGCAACGATGGCGAGTCCTTCCTCAGCTCCTTGTGCAGCGAGCCGGGCGACTTCGGTATTCGTTGAAGGTAAGGATTCGTAACGGAGGATCTTTGGTCGGATGCCTGTCATAGAAGCAGAGAGATTGTAAGCCTCAACCAGAATGATTAACCAGCCCAGCCAGAAACACCCAGAAATGAAGCTTATGCGAAAGTTAGAACTCCCGCTCGCCCTCACCTTATTGGTTGGCGGTGCAGCGTTCCTGATGAAGATGTGTTACCTCTCACTGTTCATCAACACGGTATTTGGGATCGTGTTTCTCGCCGGCGTACATCTTTATCTACGCTCACGTCTTGGACTCAACATTCCACTTTCGTTACTACTGCTGGTCTTCATGGCGCTTCAGATCGACGCACTAGGCAATTACTTCAGGATGTACGGTCATCAGTTTGGTCCAATGCAATTCGATGAGTTCTCGCACATGACTGTCCAGATTCTGGTTAGCCCAGTGATCGTTTGGCTGGTCCAGAGTGGATTGCAAAGGCGCGAGTACCATCTTCCGCTGGGTCTGACAACGTTTTTTGCTGCCACTATTGTGTTTAGTATTTCAGCCGCTTATGAAATTATCGAGCTCTGGGACGAGCTTTACGCCGGAGGTAAACGGATCTGGGGACCTTACGATACTGCGACGGATCTACAGTTTGACCTTGGCGGAATTGTGCTCGGCAGTTTACTCGGGTTTCTCCTGCTCCGATCGAAGCAACGCCTATCTAATCCAAAAGTGGCTCGAACCCTACAAATTGATCCCCTTTAGTCGGGTCTTTCGAGTTATCTCTCAAGCTCTTCTGTCGGACCGCGTACGTCCTCGTGCGCTAACTTCCCCCACAGACTTCTTCGACGTTACTCGGTCAATCTAATGAGCCCGCGGCGAACCTTAGCGCACGAGGACGTACGCGCTCCGACAGCAGAGCCTCGTGGTATTCGCTAGAGAACTACTAAAGGGTACCGTTGAGATTGACCCGAATATTGATTTCATGAGTGCGCATCTCTGCGTTAACATGTTCGACTTCTGTACCTTTCCGAGGTTTCGAATTTTTTCGACACCCATGATCAACTGGTTTCCGATCAGGCTCTCGTTCACGGTGGCAACTGTCGCCACGCTTATTGCCTTAGTGGCAGGTTCAGCTCTCGCATGGTTGCTCGCCAAAAAGCAGTTTCCTGGTCGCAACATCCTTGACGCGATTATCACGCTACCTTTGGTGTTGCCGCCAACCGTTCTTGGGTATTACCTTCTGGTCCTACTCGGCACTCGCTCCCCAATTGGTGCGTTTTTGGACCGCACTCTGGGTATTCGCCTAACTTTTACTGTCACCGCGGCAATTATCGCAGCCACTATTCATGCGCTTCCCCTGGTGACCAAGAGCTTGCGCGCGGCGTTTGAGAATGTACCGGCAGATTTAGAAATGGCAGCCCGTACGCTTGGTCTAAACAACCGGCTTATCTTTTTTCGTGTAACTCTGCCGCTCGCAATGAAGGGTGTGCTTGCCGCTACTGCGCTCGCGTTTGCCCGAGCGTTAGGAGACTTTGGCGTGACGATAATGATCGCGGGAAATATTCCAGGTAAGACGCAAACAGCGTCGGTTGCGATTTACGATGCAGTACAGGCTGGTCGAGACAATGAGGCTTTTACGCTGGCAGTTATAGTTTCAGTGATTGCGGGCTTTATGCTCTATATCATTAACCGTTTCGGCCGCGTGAGATGGTGAGTAGTAACTCTTCGGCGACGAATTTATCCCAGAAATCCCTTGAACTTAGTTTGACTCACCGAATACCCGGGAAACACAGTTTGCAAATTCGAACTACCAAGGTGTCTGGCTGCTACTTCACTAAAGACGTCGCGAAAATCAGTTGTTAGCGCAAGGTCACGACCTTCATTCAGCTGGTCATTCTTTAAACCGGGCCATTGTCCGTAGACTTTTCCGCCACGCACAGTATTACCTAGAACAAACATTGCGTTTGCGTGACCATGGTCCGTACCGCGATTGCCGTTCTCTCTGGCTGTTCGACCAAACTCTGACATCGTCAAAATAACTACGTCATCCATACGTTGGCCCAGGTCCTTATAAAGAGCAGCGATTGCAGCACCAAACTGTTGCAGGAGATTACCAAGTTGCCCGCGCGAACTGCCCTCGTTAACGTGTGTGTCCCAGCCGCCGATGTCGGTAAATGCAACTTCCAGCCCGACTCCAGCTTTGATCAATTGTGCGATTTGCAATAAAGAGTTGCCAAATGGCGTTCTCGGATACTCGGCACCATTTTCAGGTTTGTACTGCGACGGATTCACTTGCTTTAAGAAGTTTACTGCTTCAAATGTCTCCCGACCCATTCCGGCAAGAGAATCGTTTGTTTCCTTTGCATAGATCGCTTCAAACCCGCCCTGCAAATTAGCCGACGATTTTCCCGCCCGTATCGCAAAGTCACTTAGGTTTGACATTGAGACTGTCGGAGCTTTGCCTTGAAGAACCCGAGGTGTTGTCTGAGTCATTGAGACAGCACGAAAGAGCGAACGCTGAGACTCTTTTTTGCTCTGTAGATAGCGGTTCAACCAACCATCGTTGGTCGACTTCACTCCTGGTGTTGCCGACTCCATGTAATCCTGAGCGTCGAAATGCGAACGGGTGTTGTCAGGTGATCCCGAAGCATGAACGATGGCCAGACGTTTGGATTCCCAAAGGGATTTGAATGGGTTTAATGATGGATGAAGACCGAAGAACCCATCGAGATCAACAGCGCCTTCGACATTTCCTGCAGCCGGCTTTGGAATAGCGATGTTTGGACGAAGATCGTAATAGTTCGACTCGCCGTAGGGCACAACCATGTTCAGGCCATCAACTGCTCCTCGTTGAAAGATCGCGATCAGTGTCTTTCTCTTGCCGCCCGTGATAACGCTCCGGGCCTGGCCCAACACGGTACGCTCGAGAAAGGCGGGAGCTGAGAGCGCCACTCCGACACTTGCCAGCGCAACGCTGCCTGATTTGATAAAGAATCTTCGATTCATCTTAGTTTCCCTCGAGTCGTTCGGTCACTTACTGTCGCTGGAATTCAGGTGTACCCAGAATCAGCCCAACTACCTTTGTCACTGGATCATTAATGTTCGCTTCAACGCGCGAACGCTGTAATTGACGTTGGCCGGGCGGTCCATCGACTGCGCTGCCCATGTCACTTGCTGGTTCCATTCGCGTTTGTGGACCAGGTAACGAAACTACTGTCTGTTGATCTAACTGTTTTGAAAGCGCTTCACGAGTGGAGGGCGAAATGTCGCCTGCCAGGATAATTTTGAGCGATTCATCCATCAACCTGGCTTGGTCGACACTGTCTGATCTTGCAGCAACACCAGTTAACTTCCACAAGTTAACCCTTGTTCCTTGAACGCGATTGCTGGCAAGGGCCAATCCAAAATTCATTCGCTCGAGCAATCCGCCAGTATTTACCCAACTATCAGCGGCATCCGAGTAACCGTTTGGAGTTTGAAACCCATAAAGTGGTTCGCCCATGCGGGCTATCCATTGATGGGTTCCTGGACCTCCGTTGGTATCTGCACCGAGCGTCCTGATTGCGCTAACGACCAGCTCAAATGGTCTTTTGATCTTGGCTCGATACGCTTCCCTCGAATTGAATTCAGGCGAGAAGAAGATCGCTTTGAGAGTCTCTCGTATATCGCCATCACTCCGGGTAAAGGCGGCCGCGACGCGATCAACCAACTGCGGCGGCGGATTGTCAGAAACAAAGTGCCGGGCGAGTTTGGCCGCAATGAATTTCGCAGTCGAAGGGTGGTGCGCAAGAATGTCGAGAACAGTCAGGCCATCCTTAATTCCGCCCCCGGCAGGAATCTTGTGGCCCAGTACAATTTTCTCGCCATCATCATGTGCGCGGGAATTAAAAAAGAATGTACCAGCATTCTCACGACCCGCATTACCGAGAATCGAATTTGCAGCAGCTCCCGCACCGCGAGGTTGGAAAATGGTCCAACCAGTAAAACAACGCGCTACTTCCTGGACGTCCTTCTGTGTGTATCCACCATCGACACCAAGGGTATGCAGTTCCATCAACTCGCGGGCGTAGTTCTCGTTTATTCCACGACGTTGCTGTTGCTGCGGCTGCGGTACGTTCGCCGGACGCTGCGGCATCGCGTTTGGATTCTGCTGCTGGCGCCGGTTTGGATCTCTAATCATCAACCCGAAGAGACCAGGTCGTTGTTGTGCGGGTCGTAACGCGGCCCGACCACGATTAGCATTCGGGCTTACACTTTGAAAGTTGTCTAGATAAAACAACATTGCCGGACTCTTCGCGGTAGCTTCTAGCAATGTCGAAAACCTGCCCATAGAATTTGGTCTAATGGTCTCGCGATCATATGCTGGTAGTAACCAGCGATCGGCTCCCTTACCGGCAAAGACGTTGAAGTGGTTGGACCAAAAATCAACCATGACCTCTTGCAGTTGTCGTTCACTGTAAACCGCCCGTAGTATCCGAGAAGCCTGCAGATCAGTCGTGATTCTTTGCGGCTGCAGCAAACCATTCTTCTCATAGTAATCACGAATTGCCTCTCGATACTTCGGATCATCCTGTGGTGGCAAGGCTGTGGGGTTAGCGGGCTGCGTTCCTGGCTGACCCTGCATTTCTCCGTTCTGAGGAGTTGAACTCTTCGGCATCTCGGCGGTCGCGCTCGCGTTTCCCTTGACTCTGTTATCACGAGCGTCGGCCAGATCTGAAGGTAATGCGCCTCGAGCTTGAAGCTGTCTGAGCAGTTGTCCAGGTTGCGGATACTTCTCGTAAAGTTCCGCGGTCGTCATGTTGACAGCTGCCAGGTCTTTCACCTTGTTTTCCGCAACAGTGTCGACAATCTTCTCTGGGTTGAGCTGCTGGTTGATATAGTTCTCCAAACCCATTGCCTTCACGCGCTCGACATCGCCGGGACGCGCGCCAAATCCAAGTCGGTTCAAAACGTGCGAAATGCGCTGTTCTTCCGTTAGTTGTCCAGCCTTTTTCCCGTCGGCGTATGACTTCGTCACCGGACCCAAAGAACAAAACAAAAGGGTCGCTGCCGTAACAGTAGCAACGACCTTACTTTTCGCCCGGACCCGAAAACTCAAGGATTTGTTTGGGTTTCTCATATCAACACCAGAATTGCTTGTTCAGTTTGCGACTTCTTGTCACGTGCTGATTCGTTAGACGCTGCGAGTTCCGGAATGGTTTAAAAAAGCCATTCACGGCGCAGGAGACGCAGTGGTCGTACTATTGGTCGTTGGAGCATTTCGTCCCATCGGCCTGGGGTAAACAACCACGCTCTTGTTCCCTTCCTTATCAAACGCTCTAATACCAAAAAAGTAGTTATCTTTTGACATTCCTTTCATTGTAAAAGTGGTCACATTCCCGACTACCTTGGAATTAGTCCAAACAGGCGAGGTCGTATCACGCCAGACAATTTCGTAACCCGCGATATCAGGCTCCATGTTGGCATCCCACTTCAGGTCAGTATCGTTTGACAAACGAGCGGTTAGAATCAAAACGCCTTTCGGCCGTGCCGGAGCCAGGGCCAACATCGCTAGTGACGCGGCATTAATCCGCGCAACATTCGCAACATAGGCGAAGTCGACAAACTCGGGAAGGTCACCGAACTGCACCCCGTTTTCGATTCGTACGTTCTGATGTTGATGGCGAAATTCTTCGTTCGGCTCAGTAAATCTAACGGCCGGAAAACCTCGCTCAAGAAAGGGTTGGTGATCACCGCCGCGTCCGTACCGGTCACGCCGGTAAATCATCGTTACTTTGAGTTGTGGTACATAGCTCTCGGCGGTCTCTTTGATGAATCTCGCAAGTTGACGAGAAGTTGAGTCGTTCTCACCACCAACACTCCTTCGAGTATTCGCTTCCGCGGTGGTTTCATTCGATGGTACGCCTTCGGAAAAGACTCGCACTGTTCCGCGATCTCGAACTCCGTTTCCACCAAGCGTGTTGCCGATGATGTCGTTTGTAAACATCGCATCGATGGTCCAATTCTTTTGCTTGGCCTGTTCGGCATAATAAGTGGCACCGAGAAGTCCCTGCTCTTCACCGGGTACCGCCATGAAGACTATGGTCGCGTCAAACTCATACTTCGCCATAACCCTGGCCATTTCGAGTACGGCGGCAGTTCCCGATGCATCATCGTTTGCTCCAGGAGCATCGCACTTTGCATCCGTTGGACTGTTGCACATCGAATCGTAATGACCACTCACGACGTACATTCGCTCGGTGGACTCAGGCTGAGTGCCCTTCAATGTCGCGACAATATTAGTAAGAACAGTTGGCTGTGGAATACGCGCAGCTTTAGGCTGTTCAAAAGATTGCTTCTCGACAGTCATGCGTCCACGAGAACCCTCAGCTGCCTTGAGAAACTCCGAGTACAACCAATCTCGCGCAGCACCGATTCCTCGCTTCGAGTCGTTCTGTTCGGACAATGTGTTGCGAGTTCCGAAAGAGACAAGTTGTCGAATAGTGCGTTCGATGTTACGCGCATCTATTTCCCGAACGATGCTGGTTATAGTGCGATTACGAGCCGAGGGACTGCGAGTACGAGGGGTATTGACTGTCTGTGCGGTTAGAAAAAAGACTTGAGAGTTTAGACCTAGAATCACCAGGCCCAGGATTGAGCGCGCGACGTTAAGCTTTGCTGGGTTCATTTTCTCGACTGGTATCTCGATCGACAGGTTCAGTGTAGATTGGAGCGAAGGTGCGAGTTGTATTTTCGGTAACGCTCGGGACAGGCTCGTGTCGTGGAGGTAAGTAAGTGGGCGTATGTTGCCGGTCTAGAATATTTGGTCGCACTGCCTGTGGCGCCACTATTTCACGTTGCAGCGTCAACAACTTGGTCCAGAAACGGATCATCATGGCGGTGCAGCCAAAGAGTGTTGCGACACCGAATAGGACCATCCACACGATGGCGAATGGATGAACACCCTGCAATGCGAGTTGAGTGGCTCCGGCAGTGATAATGCCTAAGCCAATGAGTACGGTGAGACCGAGCACAATGCTTGGTACTGCAAGCTTCACTGGCTCCATGGTCGTGGTAGGTGCCAGGACAGGGAGCACAAGGTTTGCTCCACAGCGATTGCAGTACTTCAGTTCAACGGCTATTTCATTTCCGCAAGACGGACAATACATAACAAGCCTCCAGTTTCAATAACTTTAGCACTTCGAGTTAAAAGGGGAAATGCGAGTGGTATTGGTGGTTCATTAGGCCACCGCCTTGCGTGGTGGTCATTCACATTCGTTGCTACCAAAGGCACCTTCCCGAGATTCCGGAGGCCACCGCCTTGCGCGGTGGTCATTCACGTTCGTTGCTACCAAAGGCACCTTCCCGAGATTCCGGAGGCCACCGCCTTGCGCGGTGGTTATTCACGTTCGTTGCTTCCAAACGCACCTTCCCGAGATTCCGGAGGCCACCGCCTTCCAGAGTCTTAGGAATGTAACTGTTTGTAGGAAAGAACGTGAATGACCACCGCACAAGGCGGTGGCCTCTCTTTAAAGGCGCGAAATCACCGAATTCGATACGCACGACCCTTCCACACTACGACTACTTCTCCGCTGAGTTGATCAGCGATGGTCCTAATCGATGGCTCATCTGCGACCAGAGCGCGATACTGTTCCGATCCTCTAGTCAGATTGGTCGTGCTCGTATATGAACTATATGCGGAGTCCACCCAAACATTCCCCTGCTTCCGGAATTGATGCCCCTCAACTGTGCGTGTTTCTTGAGAGTCCTTGTCCTTGTCTTTCTGGTTTTGGCGGCCTCTCACTCCTGCACTCGACACACCCGGCGTTAAGCCCTGATTCACATACGGCGATGACTCTGCTTTAGTTGCGCCACCTACGGAAGTGGGAGCAGGTGTATCGCGTCGAGCTTCTGACTTTGCCAGTTGCTTCGCGGGCTCTTTGGTTGACTCCTTTGCCGGCCGGTCGGATGAGGCTATCTCATCATCCGCGCCCTTTCTCTTGGCAGCGACATCGTTCTTCTTTACCTCGGCTTCGTTCCTCGTCACACTATCTGCATCGCCAAGCAATTTGCCTGATGGTGAAGGTGTCGCAACTGAAACCTGATCTACTGCTACCGGTGCCGCAGGAGGTGCAGCAGCTGCCCTCTCATTGCTGGCTACTACCTCCTCGCTGTCCTTCTCAGCTGGAGCTGTGGTCTTCGCAACCTCCGCAGGTCTCTTTGAGTCTTGGGCCACTCTTCCTTCAGTGCTTTGTTGATCATTAAAACCCGGCGATTGGCCCGGCTCGGACGCAGCGGCAGGCGATGCGGCCTGCTTGACATTTGCTACATCCGATTGAGCAAGCGAATCTTTTTGAGCTGACTTCTGTTGGATCACCAGATACCCGAGTCCAAGGAATCCAATCGCCGCCACCACGGGAATCGCATAGCGCAAAGTTAAAGGCGACAACAAACTCGAAAAGAATTTTTTGAGCCATGATGCCTCGACCGTTGGTACGACTTCAGGCTGATGCGCAACAACTCCCGCTGCTGAACTCAGTTGGACTACTAACTTCCTGCAGCTGGAGCACTCGGCAAGATGTTCGGTGTAGCGAGCCCGTGCGGAGGCGGGCAAAGCGTTTTCGGCAAATGCGTTCAGCTCATCTGCATCGAGATGGATGGAATTCAGATCTACGGATTCGGCATCACGCGCGTCGCCACTCTCACGCCGGCTCAACCTTCGTAGCAAAACGTCCATCTCGTTGTAGTTTTCCTGTTTCATTACACGCTACCAATTAAAGAACGAACTTCTAATCGTACCTTGCGGTCAAAAATCGGTATCCAAGTTGCGAAAGCCTTATGAAACACTTTCATTCAGGATTCCTTCCAAATCTGCGTCAATATGCTGCCCTAGTTCCGCAAAGGCTCTCTCTGTCTCGGCCTTTGTCCAACCTTTCTTCCCCACCAGAATGTCAACTACTTGTTTGCGCAGATCGCTATGAATCCTGGTCAAACGACGGCTCGCAGTGGCCTCGTGAACACCCAGGACCGCACCCGCCTCGCGCAAACGTAGATTGTCGAAGTAGTAGAGTTTAATCAGCAGTCGATCCTCCGCGGAAAGCAAACTCACAGATTCGCGAAGGGCCTCTTGCATCTCCGACTCAACGAACTTGTCGGAGATCAATTGTTCGGGGTTTTGACTTGCTCTGGTCCCCAGGGACTGGTGTTCGACGACTGTAGTTTCATTGGCAAGTCGATCAAGATCTGCATCTTCGTCTGCCTGGACCAGACGGGATTGTTTTCGATAGGTGTCAATAGCCAGTTGGCCCACGACGGCGCGGAGCCATCCGGCCAACGACCCGCGGCCAGAGTAGTACGCCAACTTGCTTGCAGGCTTTCCGTCTTTCCGATTTCGCAAGCCATACAATTCAGCCCAGATTGACTGAGCCAGATCTTCCGCGGCATCTTCATTCGAACTAGCTGAACGTGCAGCAGACTTAACCGTTGAGGTGAACCGCTCAACCAACTCACCCCATGCACTCTCATCTCCTCGTTCACATGCGATTATCAGACAAAGATCCTCCGCCTGCATTCCGTCGATAAACTCGATGATTTCCTTGTCAGAACAATTCGGGTCGTTTCGCAGAAGATACCTTTCGACGCCCGCCGCAACCCGCAGAGACAGCGACTCCGAGTCGAGCTTTCGTGAGTCTAAAGCTCGAGACAAGAGCCGGGTGGCTCCCTCTCTGACGAGCTTCTCAATCTCTTTGTCTCTAGACGTCAATGAAACCTCAGGAGAATCGTTCACAGAATTCTAAGACGCGACCTGGCGGAATCTGTGAAGTTTGCGGATGCTCATCATACCATCGTGGTCTGGCTGTAACGCCGATTGCCATCCTCGGTTTGATGCAAAAGACGACAGGATGGAGCACTTTTGACAGGTAGTACTCACTGAGCTAGATTCGCAGCGTTGATTTAGGCGTGTTTTTCAAGCACCTTTTATGCTTCGAATTACGGAAATCTTTCGCTCGATACAGGGCGAGTCTTCACATGCTGGCCGTCCATGTACATTCGTACGTCTGACCGGCTGCCCAATGCGCTGTGTTTGGTGCGACAGCGAATACACCTTCACGGGTGGCGATCATATTACTATCGACTCCGTCATGAATCAGGTTCGCGAGTTTGGCTGCAACCTTGTCGAAGTAACCGGAGGCGAGCCCTTAGCACAGAAAGAAGCTTTCCAATTGATCACTCGGCTTTGCGACGAAGGGTTTGAGGTACTGATTGAAACGGGAGGTTATGTTTCCACCGCTGCCGTTGACGATCGAGCTAAGGTGATCTTAGACGTAAAGTGTCCAGCTTCCGGTGAAGCTGATCGAAACGATTGGTCTAATCTTGAACGACTGCGTCCTGATCGTGACGAAATAAAGTTTGTTGTGGCTGATCTAGCGGATTGGGAATTTGCGAAACAGGTGATCGTCGATCACGGTTTGGAGCAGCGCACTAAGTCGATCCTGATTTCACCAGTTTGGGGACAAACCGATCTCAAGGACCTCGCGGAATGGGTCGCCAGTAGCGGGCTCAAGATTCGAATGCAATTGCAACTTCATAAGTACATCTGGGGTCCGGATGTAAAAGGTGTCTAATGGGTGGTTCTGAAGACTTATCTGTAAGCGATGCTCCTAAAGCCGGTGAGGAACAATTAGCAGTCTGTTTGGTTTCTGGAGGAATGGACTCTTGCGTTACAGCGGCTATCGCGGCGCAAGACAATGAAGAACTGGCGTTTCTACATGCGTCTTACGGCCAACGTACAGCCAGTCGGGAACGACAGGCATTCGAAGCGCTGGCGGATTACTTTGGAGTCGAACACAGGCTGGTCATTTCGCTGCAACACCTGGCCGATATCGGTGGCTCGTCGCTAACCGATCAAAAGATTCCTATTACCCAAGCAGATCTAAATTCAAGTGACATACCAACCAGTTATGTTCCCTTCCGTAATGCGCATTTGCTAGCGGCGGCAGTTAGCTGGAGTGAAGTAATTAAGGCGAGCCGTATATATATAGGAGCAGTTTCCGAGGACTCCTCCGGCTATCCTGACTGTCGACCGGAGTTTTATTCGGCCTTTCAAGGAGTGATCAATATCGGGACTAAGCCTGACACGAACATCACGATCCTGACTCCTGTGATAGAGATGAGGAAGTCGCAGATAGTTCGAGCCGGAGTCGAGCTTGGCGCTCCGCTCCACCTGACTTGGTCTTGCTATCGTGAATCTGAACGTGCGTGTGGAGACTGCGATTCGTGTGCACTTAGACTAAGAGCATTTCGAGAGGCTGAAGTGGCCGATCCAATCCCCTATCTGCTTGACAGTAGACGTTTTGATTATTAAGTTTAGGGCGCTCCTTGGTAGCAAATAACTAACAACCAGAAAAGACTGTAGGCGCATCCTACGGTTCGCCGTGATTTGTGACGCCTGATGACTAATCGGAGGAATCTTTAAATGATTCACAAGTATATTTTTGGAGTTTTGGCGATAACCATTTTGATGGTATCGGCCGCTGTAACATCATTTGCCCAGGTCGGCGAACTTCGCGGGCACGTTTTTCTGCAGCAAGCTGATGGTCAAAAGGTTCCTCTTGCTGATGCCCAAATCGATGTTTTTCGCACAGACCTAACCGCAAAATACAACACCAAAACTAACAAGAAAGGTGAGTTTGTTTTTGCAGGCTTGCCGTTCGTCGGTGTCTACACAATTGCGGCCAGCCATCCAACTGCTCAACCAAACTTTGTGAACGGCTTCAAAGTAGGACGTGACATCCCATGCGACATAACCGTTACCCCGGGGGATGGTAAAAGACTAACACTTGATGAGATCAAAGCTGCTGGCGGTGGAACCGCGAATGCAGCGACAGCGTCGAGTGGGGGTGGCGCGGCGGGAGGCGGTGGTGGTGAGAGTGCGGCTGACAAAGCCAAGCGCGAAGAGTTATTAAAAAAGAACGCCGAGATCGAAGCCTCAAATAAGAAGATCGTCGAAGCTAACTCCACCATTGCCCGAACTTTCAAAGCCGGAAATGAATTATTGACTGCAGCAGGTGTGGCTTCAAAAGCCAACAATACGGATGAGGCAATTCAAAAATATACCGAAGCGCTAACTCAATTCGATGAGGGCTTAGCAGCTGATCCGGAACAGCCGGCTTTGTTAACGAACAAGGCGGCTGCTCTCAAGGGCCGCGGTGTTGAGCGTTTTAACGCGACTATAAGGAACAAGAATCTGGACGACGCTGCAAAATCTGCAGGGCTTACCTCCGCAAAGGAGGATTTCAAGGCTTCAGCAGAAACTGCGAGCAAAGCGGCGGCGCTAATCAAAGCTCAAACAGCTCCAACTGACCCCAGGGAATTGGCCAGCTACACTGCTAATCGTTATGCGGCATATTTGACTCAAGCGGAGGCTTATCGGCTCTACGTCTCCAAGGGCGATCCAACCAAGGCGGATGAGGGTATTGCCGCGTATAAGGACTATTTGGCAGTTGAAACTGATCCGGCTAAGAAAGCGAGAGCCCAACTCGAATCGGCGCAGATGCTACTCGATTCCGGCGCCCCAGATAAAGCCTTTACAGAGTTCCAGCAGGTACTGACAGCGCAGCCTGATAGTCCAGAGGCAAATCTAGGCGCTGGCTTATCCTTATTTGCCTCTGGCGACAAGGCGAAGTTTCAGGACGCGGCAAACTACTTGCAGCATTTTGTAGACGTAGCGCCTGACACGAACGTGATGAAGGCAGATGCTAAGGCAATTCTGACTGAGCTTAAGAATACCGAGAAAGTGGTGCCTGAAAAGTCTACGCCAGCGACACGCCGAAAACGACCGTAACTGTTTCTGGAAGACAAACACACGAGGCCGTGGCTGTACTTTAGCCACGGCCTTTTGTTTGTACACACCTCCCGGTCTAACCCTCCAACCCCGTTAACTTTCTAACGATTTTGGCTGGAAATCCTTATTGACAGTCCTATGTTCAACTAGTACTATGATTTTGCAACGATGTTGAACGTATTCGTTGCCTGAGTAGATTCAGGATCATACCTCAGCCCCAAGCGTCTCTTCCATCCAGTATTAACCGGTGCGTTTCTTAATCTAAATAGCTACAAATGTCAGCCAAACTCGGCGAAATCCTCGTACGCGAAAATCTCATCAGCCCCCAGCACCTGAGAGAGGCACTCGACTACCAACGTGAACATGGCGGTCGACTCGGCTTTAACCTCGTCAAGCTCGGGCTAGTGAGCGACGACATGATCACTGCTGTCCTGTCCAGGCAGTACGGCATTCCATCTGTCAATCTTGAACTCTTCAGTATTGACCAATCTGTCCTGCGTCTCATTCCGCAGGAAGTTGCCCAAAAACACTCGGTCCTGCCACTCTCTCGCGTTGGCGCCACTCTCACTCTTGCAATGGCGGATCCTACCAACGTGTTTGCGATGGACGACGTTAAGTTCATGACCGGCTTGAATGTTGAGCCGGTCGTTGTAGCTGAAGCGAGCGTTCAACAAGCCATCGCCAAGTACTACGGTACGTCTCGCGAAATTGAACTAGCCTCAACAGCTGCCGATGAAGTGGCCTTTGAACCTGTCGGCAAGAACTCAAACGGCAACGGCGGCATAACTCACGCCGATCTCGTTTCCCTCGATAGTATCGATTTTGAAACTGGTAGCACCGAGGATGTAGAAGTTCTCGACGACAACGAAGAAATCGATCTTACGACGTTATCGAAGATGAGCGAAGACGCGCCTGTTGTGCGACTCGTCAACGTTCTGCTCGTTGACGCGTTGCGTAGGGGTGCTTCTGATATTCACGTTGAGCCATATGAAAAAGAGTTACGCATCAGGTTCCGCATCGACGGCGTGCTCTACGACGTCATGCACCCACCACTTAAGCTTCGCGACGCGTTAATTTCACGCGTCAAGATCATGTCCAAGCTGGACATCTCGGAAAAGCGTCTACCTCAGGACGGCCGCATCAAGATCAAGGTAAAAATTGATTCCCGCTCCCGAGAGCTCGATTTTCGCGTTTCTACTCTTCCCACCTTGTTTGGCGAAAAAGTGGTTCTTCGTTTGCTAGACAAAGAAAACCTCATGCTCGACATGACCAAACTGGGTTTCGAGCCTGAATCGCTTACCAAGTTTCAACGCAACATCAGTAAGCCCTACGGCATGGTTCTCGTAACTGGTCCAACGGGCAGCGGTAAAACCAACACTCTCTATTCCGCACTCCAGTCTCTGAATACGATTGAAACCAACATCATGACTGCGGAGGATCCGGTTGAATTCAACCTGATGGGTATCAACCAGGTTCAGATGAAGGAACAAATTGGTTTGAACTTCGCCGCAGCACTCCGAGCCTTCCTACGCCAGGATCCAAACATCGTCCTGGTCGGTGAAATCCGTGACTTTGAGACCGCTGAAATAGCTATCAAAGCCGCACTAACGGGCCACCTCGTCCTTTCCACTCTCCACACTAACGATGCCCCCTCAACGATTTCCCGCCTTATGAATATGGGTATCGAACCATTCCTCGTTGCCACCAGCGTCAACCTCATACAGGCACAGCGTCTGATTCGTCGTATCTGCAAAAACTGCAAGCAGGAACAGCCCGCGCCACCAGAAGCTTTGGTTGAAGTCGGATTCAAACCTGAGGAAACTCAGACCATGAAGACTTACAAAGGCAAGGGTTGTACTACTTGTAACAATACCGGTTACAAAGGACGAATCGGACTTTACGAAGTGATGGAAGTGACAGACGAGATTCGTGAATTGATCTTGATTGGAGCTTCCGCGCTTGAACTGAGAAAGAAGGCGGTCGACGACGGCATGATTACGCTACGCGAATCGGGGTTGCACAAGATTCGTGCTGGCGTCACAACGATCGAAGAAGTTGTCCGTGAAACGGTCGCCTGATCGAGGAGACAAGAGATGATAAGAACAACGGCAATATCGCTGATACTACTACTTTCCGTAGGGATCATGTTGCCTTTTGCGAACTCCGCCCATGGAGTTCGACAAAGTACACAGGTCGGACAGTTTCGTAATCATCGTTATCGATCTCGCGCCTGGTGGCGTCGATATCGAGCGAGACTGCGTAAGAAACGTGCAGCAGCTGAGTTGGCTCACCGCAATGCAATGCTGACGCTTCCGAAGAATATTACGCTGAATGAGATGTCCGTCGGGTCGGCGACCCCATTAGCAGCCCCAGTCGCAAACCCAGCCCTTAATAGCGAACTGAAGTCGGCCACAAAACTTACGGCGGCAAAATTACCAGGACAGTTGAATATCGCTGTCGTGGCTCTCAGTCGTCCCAACCCGGTTTTTCTCACCTCGCGTGAAGAGAGTCGTTTACTTGCAGGTGTCGCGATGTCAGAACTGCGACGAACCGTAATCGACAAGATGATCGTGGCTGGTGGATGGGTCACCAATGATTTCGTTCGCGAAATCAACGGTGCGCGAGTTTTCGTCGTGACGGCCCGCACTCCTAAAGATGATCGGACACCAGAGAAGGCCTGGACGTTCTACTTTACCGAGGCGGATGGCCGCATCTATGGCCTAACGACTGATGCTCCGGTTGAGTTTGCGGATCGCATGACCACAGAAGCTGAGCGCTTCATCGCGTCTTTGCAAGCCAAGACCGAATCGAAGACTGCTAAGTAACGAACCCCACTAACCAGGAGACATAAACTCCATGCGATTGAACGATAACGTTCCGCAAATTTCATTGTCCGAACTGCTGAGAAAGCTATCCGAGCTCGGCGGTTCGGACCTTCACATTACAACGGGTTCACCACCTCAAGTTCGGGTTGACGGACATTTACGACCACTTGAATCGTATCGGGTGTTGACTTCGGCGGACACAAAACAACTCGCTTATTCAGTTCTAACTGACGCTCAAAAGCATCGCTTTGAAGAAAATCTAGAGCTGGACTTTTCGTTTGGTGTTAAAGGCCTTTCGAGATTTCGCGCCAACTTGTTCAACCAACGCGGCGCAGTGGGAGCAGTTTTCCGCGCAATTCCGTATGAGATCAAAGCGTTTGAGGATCTCGGATTGCCAGCAGTAGTTAAGCAACTATGCGATAAACCACGCGGTCTGATTCTTGTTACTGGTCCAACGGGTTCAGGTAAATCAACAACTCTCGCGGCGATGATCGACAAGATCAATCGCGATCGTCACGAACACATCCTGACTATCGAGGATCCGATCGAGTTCCTCCACAACCACAAAGGTTGCTTGATCAACCAGCGTGAAGTTAATGCTGATACACATGGTTTCGCCGCGGCTCTCCGAACCGCTCTTCGTCAGGATCCTGACGTTGTGCTCGTCGGCGAAATGCGCGACTTGGAAACGATTGAATCCGCATTGCGAATCGCTGAGACCGGTCACTTAACTTTAGCCACGCTGCACACTAACTCAGCCGCATCAACCATCAACCGTATCATCGACGTCTTCCCGTCTGACCAACAGGCACAGATTCGGGCACAGCTTTCCCTGGTTCTTGAAGGGATTATGTGTCAGGCGCTGTTGCCTAAATCAGAAGGACGAGGTCGAGCAATGGCCCTTGAAATTCTGGTACCAAACGGCGCTATCCGAAACTTAATTCGTGAAGACAAAGTCCACCAGATTTATTCCATGATGCAAACCGGACAGGATAAGTACGGAATGCAAACTTTCAATCAGGCGTTAGCGACGCTTTATCACAAGCGTCAGATCTCTCTTGATACTGCTTTACAGCGTTCGTCAAATGTTGACGAGCTAAGAGAGCTGATTGATCGCGGTGCGGGACTGAACACGGGTAATGCCCAATCCGGAAAACCAGGGGGTAGTCCCTATAACCAGCCCCGACCGATTGGCGCCAGGCCAACGGCAAACCGCTAGTCAGTAATCTCTGGAGCTCACAGTCATGCCTACCTATGTTTTTAAGGGCCGCAACCGACTAAACGAAACTGTTGTCGGCGAACGAGTCGCAGATAATCGAGAAGCTCTGCGACAATTACTTCGCCGGGAACAGGTAGTCCTTACCTCCGTTAAGGAGAAGGGTCGTGAAATCGGTATCCCGAAGATCGGCGGCCGCAAGAAAGTTAAATCGAAAGACCTGTCTCTGTTTACTCGTCAGTTTTCTGTGATGATCGATGCCGGTCTTCCCCTCGTACAGTGTCTCGATATCCTTGCGCAACAACAGGACAACAAATACTTCCAACAGACTCTATTGCAAACGCGACAGGATGTAGAGGAAGGTTCGACTCTCGCGGCGGCAATGGCGCGACATCCGAAGGTATTCGATCAGCTCTATACAAACATGGTCGAAGCCGGCGAGACGGGCGGTATTCTTGACCTGATTCTCCAGAGATTGTCTACCTTCATCGAAAAGCTGGTCAAACTAAAACGCGACATCGTTTCGGCGATGATCTATCCGACCGCTGTCATATTGCTGGCGATAGCGGCGGTTGCGGTAATCATGATCGTGGTGATACCGCAATTCCAAAATATCTTCCTTGGTCTACTTGGACCAGGTGAACAGCTTCCACTCCCAACTCGAATTGTTGTCGGAATAAGTAATTTCCTCGCGAGTTGGGGCGGGCTCACCGTCCTGGCAGGGATAATCGGCGCCACTATTGGGGTTCGCTATTACTACAAGACTCCGAATGGTAGAAAAGTAATCGACCGGCTGCTGCTAAAGGTTCCCATTCTCGGCGACATATTTCGCAAGATCGCTGTCGCCAGATTCTCGCGCACGCTCTCGACACTGCTTTCCTCTGGCGTACCAATTCTTCAGTCGTTGGATATTACGGCCCGCACTGCAGGTAACGTGATTATTGAAGAGGCGATCCTGAAGGTAAGAACTGGAGTCGAACGAGGCGAAAGCTTTGTCGAACCACTACGAGCCACCGAAGTGTTTCCCAACATGGTTGCTCAGATGATTGGAATCGGGGAACAGACCGGCGCACTCGATTCAATGCTTGGAAAGATTGCCGACTTCTATGAGCAAGAAGTAGATGCAGCGATCGCAAATTTGTTGACGTTGATGGAACCAGTCCTGATCGGTTTCCTCGGCGTCACGATAGGATCGATTGTAATTGCGATGTACCTGCCGCTGTTCACACTTATCGGCAAACTCTCGCAAGGCCACTAATCAATAAAATCCTACGGATTCGGAAACCCAGGCAAACCACGGTTTGTCTGGGTTTTTGATTTGTGCGAGTCTCACTTTACGGTCACTAGTACGTCGCGACCTTCCTGAGCTTCATTGCCTGAAAAGTCGGCAGCTGTAATACGCAAGATGTAACTCCCTGCACCGAGACTTGTTGTATCCCAGGTTCCATTAGAGGCGTGCCCGTCGCGCACGGTATTCGTTACCTCGTACAGGAACCTGGTTGAACTGCTTCCGTAGACCGTAATCCCGCTTTCGGCTGCGTAAGCGATCTTGGTCGCTTCCCGGTCAGGTGGCAGTCGATCGAACACAATCGTAATGCGTGGTTGTTCGAAGCCCGCAACCGGAGACTGGTCTTGATTCAAAACCTGGTAACCAAGTTTGTATAGACCAAGTCTTCGTCGTTCTGCATTCAGGTCAGCACGATCAAAAGCATCCACGACAATGCGAATTTTTCCATTGACTAAAAGTCGACCTTCCTTCTTTTCTGATAATCGGTTTCCTGTTTCGTCAAAGAGTTGGACTCCGTCTTTCTCAATGGTAGGTGGCACGCGATCGCTGAATCCAATAGGAGATAAAGAGAGTGGATTAATCTCGCCCCCAGGTGGACCAACGTTCATATGAACATGGTACATGCGGTTTATCGTTCCCAATGCTTCACCTGAGTTAAAACGTGCGCCTCGACGCACCCTTACTCGCATTGGTTTTCCATCGACTCCCGACAACAACACGAAGCGACTGTCATCAAAAGCATTACTGTCTTTGTCACGTCCGACGTGAATATGAATATAGGAAATAATACCGAGCCGAATTCCCTCATTAATGTCACCAAATCCCCAATTCGCAATCGGACTCGATACCTTCTCCCCACGCACTACCCTGACCGTCTCACCATACCCACCAAAAACATCGAGGCCACTATGCAAATGATGCCGGCTGTCAGTCGTATCAAAACTTCCGCGAACTTCACCCATAGTCGCAGCAACTTCATGCGGACTGCCTTGCGGGTCAAGCGGCCAGGCCAACGATTGCAGTCCCAGTGTTTCTTTTGTGAGTCGCGGCAAGGACTCGGTTGCGACTGATGTGGAGGCGCTGGCAGTCTGAGGTGAAGTAGGAGTTTGGGCGAGCTTACGAACAAGATAATTGCCACTATCAGACACAAAGAGATCACCTTGTTTGTTGACGGCGACACCAGTTAATTGGTTGAACCGATCGTTCTGGCCATCCGAAAGTGTGATTACGCGTGCAACATTATCAGGAGAAACCTGAATTACTCGCGATCGCTCAAACTCGGTAACATAAAGATAACTATCATGCGTTGCCACTAATCCGACTGGCTTGTGGAGTTCGGCGCCACCACCTTGCGCCGCAAACGTGAGTGAGAGAGTTGTAACCTGTCCGTCAGGAGATATCTTGCGGATACAATTATTTCCTGTGTCGGCGACTAGTAAACTTTGATCCGGTAGAGTGGCGATACTCGATGGAGTATCAAACTGAGCAGACCCGCTGGCACCATCTAGAAATCCGGTGCGGCCAGCGCCAGCGATGGTACTAACCTGACCGTCCGGCGAGATCTTGCGAATACGATCGTTGTAAGTGTCGGCAACGTAGATTTCGCCGCGCGCATTTACAGTGACTCCCAACGGTCCAGCAAAACGTGCGCTTGCAGCTGGCCCATCCTGATAACCACTCGTGCCGTCACCGGCGACGGTCGAAACGCTGCCCTCGGGTGTAACCTTTCTTATCCGATTATTCCCGGTATCTGCGACGTAAAGACTTCCACTTGAATCAATCGCAAGGCCCGACGGTGTGTTGAATTTTGCGTTGGCGCCAACACCATCTGCGAACCCCTCCACACTGCCAGCAACTGTCGTCACAGGACCTTCTCGCGACAGTTTGCGAATTCGATTGTTGTCTCCAGCATCAGCTACATAAACCGAACCATCAGCTGAAACGGCTAACCCAAATGGATCCGAGAAAGAAGACTGTGTCGGCTGGGGTCCATCGCGAAAACCTGGAGAGCCATCTCCCGCCAGGTTAGTCACAGTGGCGCTCCAACCAACCCGAGTCGATATTGGCTTGCTCTCTCTGAGTAGAAACCAAATAAGTGTCACGACGGCGCAAGCTGCAACAATGATAATGACTACAAGTTTTGAACGATTCATTGACGCTTATCGACAAAGGATTTTGAGATCAAGGTCAGGCATTCTACCTACTCACAGCCGTATCTGTCATAGATTAGTTGACGATGGAACTCTCAAGAAAAACTGTATCTTCCGCAATAGCTTCTTATGGTAGGCTTCTCAACCGATGATTGCTCCTGATCACACAGGCGACGCCGCCGGGGCCAGCTCGAATCTGGGATGGCTTATTCTCGGGCGGCTGTTCGTCGCGGTGGTGCTGTTTACACTGGGATGGTTTTGGACTACTGAGAACGCCCAGCAGCAGTCTCTGAGCAAAGGCGTAGTACTACTGTCGCTCGTAGCTACGCTAACAATCATATATGCAATCATTCACAGACTCTCACGCAACATACTCATCCAGGCCAGATTTCAAATCACCATCGATGTCCTATTAATTACCTGGCTTATTTGGAACTCCGACCCGGTTCATTCTCCTTACATCGCGCTCTATATCCTGGTAATTGCAGTCTCAAGCCTTTTCCTGGGTTCTCGCGACGCAATGGTGACCTCAGTCGGATGTGCAGCGATGTTTACCGCGTGCGCTTTATCAAGTGGCGGAATAATACCAGGAACACCTTCAGCCACTGGTTCAGCGTCAGAGACAATCCAAACCGTAGGACTGTTTGACGTGGCATTCCTAGTCGTTGGACTGCTTTCAGCGCGTCTCGCCGAAAGACAATCACGATCCGACTTCCGCCTAATGGCAGCGACTCAGTCGCTCGCGAACCTGCGTGCAGTACACGAAAGGATCGTGGAATCGATTCGATCGGGGTTAGTTACGACAGACTTAGAGGGTCGTATCTACACCTTCAACGCCGCAGCACAGGAAATCACGGGATATCCCGAAGAAACGATACGCGGTAAGCACGCGTCGATCTTCTTTGGCGAGTTGAAGGACCGTTTCGGGCAAGCTGTTGTTGCTGTCGAAACCGGAATGACCAGTCCTCGCTTTGAAACGGATTGTCTCACCAGGGAAGGATTGAGGCTGCGGCTTGGATACAGCCTGTCGCCACTGTTTCTTGAAACGGGCGAGACCACCGGGATGGTCATAACGTTTCAGGACTTGACTCAGGTGAGGACACTCGAAGAAACGTCGAGACGTCAGGACCGGCTCGCGGCAATCGGCCGCATGGCTGCCTCTATTGCCCATGAGATTAGAAACCCGCTCGCAGCTATGCGTGGATCAATTCAGATGTTGCGTTCAGAGATGGACAGCGACTCATCGCAGGCCGAGTTAATGGAAATCATCCTTCGTGAATCCGATCGCTTGAACCGCATCATTACGGATTTCCTGAACTACGCGAGACCGCGATCGCTCTCGCCATCTCGAGTTGATGTGGGTGATTTGGTCTACCAAACATTTGCTTTACTCCGTCACAGTCCGGAGATCGGAGAAAACCACACCGTCGAAGAAGTTCTGCCAAAAGAGGCTTTATATGCTGAAGCAGACGAAGGTCAACTAAAACAAGTCTTTTGGAACCTGGCTCGCAACGCACTTCAAGCAATGCCCCAAGGTGGAAAATTAACCGCAATGTTGGAGAAGAACTCTCACAACAGATTGCGAATCTCGTTCACTGACACAGGACGCGGCATGTCGCCTGACCAGGTTGAGAGACTGTTCGAACCGTTCTCCTCGACCACTGGTGGAACTGGCCTCGGCCTGTCAATTGTTTATCAAATCATCCGTGATCATGGTGGTACAATCAACGTTAGAAGTCGTGAGGGTCAAGGCACGACGATCAGCGTTGAATTACCCGAAGCAGCTACAAACGTAGAATCAGCTAGCACCGTCTAGAACCCTTCAGAAAAATATGGCTAACCTCCTAATTGTTGACGATGAGCTAGGAATGCGTCAGTTCTTGACGCATTTGTTTCAACGCGACGGTCATGCTGTGAGAGTGGCTGACAACGGTCGCGTTGCGATGGATCTTCTTCGTGAGTCTCCCGCTGACGTTCTGCTCTCCGACATAAGAATGCCTGACATGAGTGGCATTGAGTTACTGCGGGCGGCGCGAGAGTATCTACCAGAGATCGAGGTCATAATGATGACCGCCTTCGCGAATGTTGATACTGCCCGTGAGGCTTTCCTGCTCGGTGCCTACGACTTTGTTCAGAAGCCCTTTGATAACGATTTACTCAAAGAGACCGTCGCGCGAGCACTCGCCAAAATTTCTCTTGTCAAAGAGAAGGAAGCGCTACTTGAAGAAAACAAAGCGCTCATTCAAGGACAACGAAGTCGAGGCAAACTCGGCAACATCATTGGGCGCAGTTCTAGGATGCTCTCTCTGTATCAAATGATCGAGACCGTCGCACAGGTACCGTCGACGGTCTTGGTCACCGGAGAGTCAGGAACCGGTAAAGAATTAGTAGCACGCGCGATCCATGACCTGGGACCTCGGGCTGAGAGACCATTTGTCTCTGTCAATTGCGGAGCATTCACTGAAACCCTGCTTGAGTCGGAACTCTTTGGGTACGTGAAAGGTTCCTTTACAGGCGCAAACTCAAATCGAAAAGGGCTCTTTGAAGCAGCTAATAGCGGAACGATCTTCTTGGACGAGATTGGTGAAATGTCGCCCGCAATGCAGGTGAAGCTACTCCGCGTCCTACAGGAGCGGAAACTGAGACCGGTTGGAGCAACCGAGGAAACCAGTGTAGATACTAGGGTTATCGCTGCCACCAATCGCGATCTTGCTCGTATGGTCTCGGCTGGAACGTTTAGAGAGGACCTCTTCTACCGCATTTCCGTAATTCCAATCGAATTGCCATCCCTCCGCGAACGGTCCGAGGACATCTCCGATCTGGCGACCCACTTTGTCGAGAAGTTTTGTGGTCCTAGTGGGCGTCAACTCACCATCAGTGAGACTGCCATGCGTCTACTTGAGCGATACTCGTGGCCTGGAAACGTCCGAGAGCTGGAACACACAATCGAGCGGGCCGTGGCACTTGAGAATACGCCATCAATTCAGCCCGAGCGGTTGCCTGAGAAGATAACAAACTACAACCCACACCGGGTTGCTGAGGCTATGGAGTTTCCGGAAGAGGGCATCAATCTCACGGCCCATTTGGACCAACTCGAGAAGACCTATCTGGTTGAAGCTCTTCAAAGGACCTCAGGAAATCAGACAAATGCCGCTGAACTTCTCAGACTTTCGGTGAGATCCCTGCGGCACCTGTTAGACAAACATGGAATCCGAGGGTTGACGGCCCAGATGCGCGACGAACGTCGCAGCCCAGATTCCGCTCCCCGACGACGCGCTGGCGATCCCTCGCCCAGACGTCGCGAGGATGACGAGCCGGAAATAGCTGCTGGAATCGGGGATACCTAGGTTCTGGGCGTTCTCAATTCTTTTATTGGTCCTGCCAGAAAGCGTCAGTAGGCTCCTGCCACAAATTGTCAGAATGCCGATTTAGACCCTCCTGCGAGAAACCTTTCAACCTAACAAAAGTCCCGTTTTATAAGGCCTTTTACGGATACAGTCATATTGGCACGGTGGTTGTTAGAGACCAGACGGACACTTCGCGCTCTGCGCGGTTTACGTCATAACGAAAGCCGGTGGCGCGAGAAACTTTGAACCCCCTAATTTCTCTTAAGGAGCACGAAATCAGAATGACTACCAAACGCCAAGAAGGCTTTTCGTTGATCGAACTTCTCATCGTTGTTGCGATTATCGGTATTATCGCCGCAATTGCTATCCCCAACCTTTTAGCTTCACGCCGTGCAGCCAATGAAGGCTCGGCTCAGGCCACAATGCGCACCTTGACGGGTGCCGAAGCCACCTACCAGGCAACTGCTGGTAACGGTAACTTCGCTGACTTGCCCGGACTCGCCGGACAGGGACTAGTCGACAGTGTTTTGGCTCTCGGAGACAAGAGCGGTTACAATTTTGTGGCAACCCCAACGGCCAAGAGCGCAGGACCCCCGCCAACTCCAGCTACCTACATCACAACCGCTTCGACCCTCGTAGCGAGCGGTATTACGGCTACTGGAACGCGCAACTTCGTCTCTGACGAATCAGGTGTTATCGCTTCAGGCGCAGCCAGCACAACCGCATTGACCGCGGTTAGCGGCAACACGCCAATCGGTCAGTAATAACCCTCGTAACAAAATGCTTTTGCACAGCGAGCCTTCTTTGGAAAGTTCGCTGTGCTTAAGTTTTTAGCTTTACTCTTTCCGCTCGCTTCCCCCGTTCGTTGCTCCACCTCAATCAGTTGGAAACCTGTGCTTAATAAACTTGAATATCTTCGACGCCAACCGCTCCTGCTGCTGGCGCTTTGGCCGCTAGCACTGCTGGCTCCGCACATTCCCGGCATACCACGCCCAGCCGTTGATGCCCTACCCTGGCGTCAGGAGTTATTTGTAACCCTGCTGCTCACGGTCATCCTCGGATTAGTATTTTCACAAAAACTGAAGCTCTCTGACTCACTCCCCAAAAACCTCTTAACACCTCTGTTCCTCGGCCTGACGTTTGTTGCATGGATCTGGTTGTCGGCACTTTGGGCAACTGACAGCTATGCAGCGATACATCTCGCAATCCAGTGGACCACGTACCTGCTATTTTTCCTCCTGATCGTCTTGGCACCCGCTAGAGTTGTTCGACATTCGTTGGTTGCCTTTGCGGGCGTTGTGCTGATCTTAGGATCAGCATCGATCGTCGAGTCATGGTTTGGTGCACCTCTTACAAACCAACACTACCGGGTCGCAGTTAAGCCCATTCTTCGTGGCTCGGGTACATTTGGCGAAACCATGGGCGTGGCGGCAGTACTATTCGCAAGTTGCACCTTACTCGCTCGTCGGCACCGTTCAGTCGTATTGCTGGGCGTCATTGCGCTGCTCTGCTGGTTGGCAACTCTACAGTCACTCGAGCGTGCGCCCTTTTTAGCTACATCATTTGGTCTATTGGTTGTGTTAGCGACCGCTTTATTGGCTCGCGTAAGTTCTTTGAAAATCGGACTACTCGCTTGCGGCTTAGTAGTGGGCTTTGTGGTTCAGCTAGTTCCAAGCCACGAGATGGCCCACGAAGATGCGTCAACGGTGGGTCGTATTCAGAACTCCGTTAAAGGCGACGAGAGTGCCAATATGCGGTTTCTGTTGTGGGGAGCGGGCCTGGAAATGTTTCGCGCTCATCCGGTGACTGGAGTTGGGGCGAACAATTACCAGAGCAATTTCGCCAACGCTCGCGCGAGTTTTGTACAGCGTTATCCAAATAGTTCTCTAGTTGGTTTGAACGATCATCTGCTCCCGATTTACGCGCATAACGAGTATGTCCAAATGCTGGCTGAATTAGGCTTGTTGGGACTAGGGTTGTTTGCGGCACTTGCTGTTGCCCTGACGATTAACCTGGTAATAGCGTTGAGGAGTTCCAGAAACAAGCTGCGGGTCATTGGCCCAGGCGCCGCGATGTTAGTGTTTGCTATCAGTTCAGGTGCTAGCGCCTCGTCTTTTCGCTACTTGAGTGGTGGGCTAATTTTCTTCTTTGCTGCAGGTTTGATGACGCGCAATTTGTGCCGGAGCAGACTCGTGGTCCAACCAGTCGAAAACCATTCGGTTAGTCGCCTGCCTGGATTGGCGCTAGTTGGTCCCACGGTCTTGATGCTGGTTAGTGTCGTTATTCTCGGTGTGCAGGCTACCGGGATAGTTGTAGAAGGAATGGCCGAAGCAGGAGTCAGTGAAGCCCAAACTGAAAGTTATTACCGGAAATCCCTCGCAATCTATCCTTTCAACTTGTCGGCACAGTTCAGTTATGGGATGTGGCTTTACGGATCGCGTCGTCCAAATGAGGCGCTGCCATACCTGCGCAACTCCTTGGTCCATGGGTTGAACAGTTCAGTTTGCTTCGAGTATCTGGCTGCGGCTGAAGACACTGCAGGAAAATGGTTGGAGGCCGAACAAACTCTTGCCAGGGCGGTCCAAGTCTATCCCCGGTCCGTTTTCCTTCTAGTGAGGCATTCAGTTGCGCTGGAGAAAATCGGAAGAACTCAGCAAGCTAAAGTGGAATTTGAACGAGCCCAGGCTATTGATCTACCGGCAGCACGTGGCTGGCAACGATTAATCGTCGATGACCTTGAAGCAGCTCACGCAGCAGCTCAAAAGGATTCTCAAATCGACGCGCCCCGAAACCTGGCTCCTGAGGGTGCAGTTTTTGCCATCTTGCAAGAGAACGAAATGAGGAATCCAAAACTCGCCGCCGAAGGTTGGCGCAAACGAATGCGGTCGGCAGAGTTTAACAAAAGCCAGTAAGCGCCTCTGAAAATTTCTGGAACTGGTCCAAAGTTTTTCCACAAATCGGACCTGACGAAAATTGGCATTGTGCCAGTGTCAATTTGTTGCTCACCGAACGAGAATCACGCCGAAAACCTAACAAAAAGCTCATATTTTGGGCCCAACCTATGTAGTCCGATATCAAAACACCCGTGGCACTCTGATTGATTACCGTAGTTCGTAGACTCGCATTTCGCACCCGACGATAGCGAGATTGCAGAGGTCAAAAATCTTATGAAGACGATTACCCGCACCCCCCAATTAATTAGCACCAGGAGGTCAATGGCCGACAACGGTGGCTTCTCGTTAATCGAGCTTCTCATCACCGTTACTCTGATCGGCATAATAGCCTCCATAGCTGTTCCGAATCTGCTGTCCGCCCGACGCGCGGCCAATGAGGCTTCTGCCCAGTATTCACTACGCACGATCCATAGCTGTCAGCTTACCTATCAGGCCACCACTGCGAATGGCGACTATGGCGACATAGCAGCCTTGCGAGTGAACCTGCTGACGGACGTGGTACTAGGTTCTGGAACTAAGAGTGGCTACAACTTTGAGGCGACTCCCACTGCACCTGGAGTTAGACCAGCGTTGTACTATGCGACCGCAACGCCACTTTCTACGAGTGGTATAGGGCAAACCGGTACACGACGATTCGGTATAGCTGAAGACGGAGCAATAAGAGGTGATACTGTCGCTTTAGTTCCCTATGCTGACGAGAATGAAGTAAAAGCAGCTCCCGGCGTCGGCAACTAATTCAACTCAATTATTCTTGCAACTTGGAACTCCACGAGCCTTGCTCGTGGAGTTTTGCTTTTGGACATTGAGGCCACCGGCTTGCCCGGTGGTCTGTCACGTTCGTTGCTAAACAAGAACGCCCCTCAACCTCCGACGCGCTTGCGCGCGAGAGAACATTCAGTCCGCTTCCTTAGCAACAAGCGTGACGCACCACGGGGCAAGCCCGTGGCCTGCCTTTTCTCGAAGGTGAGTGCACTACATGGACAACGCATCGGCAATAACATGGACCACCACCACAATCTAAATACTTAGACCATCATTGATGCGTCAGACCATTCAAATTGGTGACAGAAAACTCGTCAATCTGCCTGTTCAACAACGCAATCGCTTCACAACAAAACCTTCAGAGTATTCAGAAATACTCCATTTCCTTAGGAAATTCGGAACTTTTCTTATTCAAAGTGAACTAAGAAAATTTGGCACAGCGCTTGTAGAACGACGGTTGAAGGTCCAATTGCCCCAGCTGAGGATCAGACACTCACAGTCGATTGTAAGTTCGAAGAAGGAGCAATTCGAGGATGAGCGTTAAACACCAGGCAGGGTTTTCGTTAATTGAACTTCTCATTGTGGTCGCGATTATCGGCATCATCGCGGCTATCGCAATACCTAACTTACTCGCCTCTCGAAGGGCAGCTAATGAAGGTTCAGCCCAGGCGTCTATCAGAATGATTCACACGTCTGAAGCCCTCTATCAGGCAACCAGTGGCGGCGGAGCATATGGTAACCTCGCCACCTTGTATTCTGAGGCCTTAGTTGATCCGGTATTAGGCCAGGCTGATAGCGCGCCAAAGAGCGGCTACATATTCGACATTATCGATATCTCTGGCGTCGGCGGTACAGCACAGTTCGGAGCTTACGGAGTGCCGATCGTTAGCAGCGGTATTACGCAAACAGGTACTCGCCGTTTTGGTATCACGCATTCGGGTGTTTTGAGAGCCGACAACTCAGTCTTGACTCCTCCAGCCGATGCCGCTGAGATCGATACTATGTCCCCAACCGGAAACTAGCCCGCTAACAACCAACCCGATAATGCTGCTTGTCGATATCTTTACCTCATCCGGTATCGACAAGCGCATCTTCATTTCATGAAAAAAACTTCTAGCACGCAAGCCCATTACCTCTGGTAGAATCAGATAGAGGCAACGCTGCTCCCATTGCAGCTTTTGGACTCAAGTTAGCACTCATCGGTGGAAACGGAAACGATTGGCTTCCTAGCGTTTTCGTAACAGGATTTGCACCTCCTTGAAGCAACTGATCAAGATGCACTAGACCCGCAGATAGAATGACCGACGTATCGAATCTTCCCGAAAAATTAAATAACTCAGAGAACTTTCTGGCAGGACGCCGGGTTGCAGCAATAGCCCGAAACGCTTTTCGTGAGGCATTGCGCGATCGTGTGCTCTATAACCTCGTGCTTTTCGTCTTACTTTTGATTGGAGCGGCGATCTTTTTGGGCGAGTTATCGGGCGGTCAGGAACGCAAAATCATCGTCGATCTGGGACTAAGTGCGATGCTCCTCTTTGGAGTGTTCATTTCGATTTTTGTCGGCGTTGGACTGGTCTATAAAGAGATCGAACGCCGCACAGTTTATGCGATATTTTCAAAGCCAATCGGACGAGGCCAATTCCTCGTCGGCAAATATCTCGGCCTTTGTTTAACTCTATTCATAAACGTAGTCGTAATGGGCCTGGGCGTATCGCTTGCTTTAGTCTACGTCAGTCGCGGTTGGGATCCGTTAGCACTCAAGATATGGCCTGCCGTATTGCTTATCTACTTTGAGCTGATGATCCTAACAAGCGTTGCTCTGCTGTTTTCATCGTTTTCATCTCCTGCTCTCTCTGCACTGCTAACTTTTTTTGTGTTTGTTATTGGTCACTTCAGTACCGACCTAAAAAATCTCGCCTCATCGATGGGGAGTGCACCGACGCGTTGGCTGTTCAATGCGCTTTATTACCTTTTGCCTAACCTGAACAACTTCAGTTACATCACACCTGCAGCCCACGGTCAGTCACCATCAATCCCAATGGCGTTGAGCGCAATGGTCTACGCAGTGATCTATGTCTCGGTGGTACTAGCGGCCGCAACGCTTGTGTTACGACGGCGCAACTTCAAATGAGTAGACAAGACTTCTGACTATGCCTGAGGTTCGCAAACAATTAGTCGACATAATTCCAACAGCGGTGATCCTGCTTGGACTCATAAGCGCGATCGCCTTGTCATCTTGGATGGACCAGCGCCGGCCTGCGCTTGACCCTGCTGTTGCTGAAGAAAGTCTTTACCTAAATGGGAACACCGCTAAGCGCTTGAGTCTTGGGTTTAATGGTCTGGCAGCTGATTGGTACTGGATGAGGTCTTTACAGTACATCGGTAAGAAACTTTTGCAGGCGGAGAACCGCGTACAGTTCGATGATCTGAGCTCGATCAACCTGAAACTACTCCCTCCTTTACTCGACTCTGCAACCACTCTGGATCCCAATTTTTTGGAACCTTATGAATACGCAGCGATTGTTCTGCCTTCGGTGAACGTTGACGAAGCAATCCGCATTACGAAAAAAGGAATCGATGCAAATCCGTCGGCGTGGAAGCTCTACCAGCATCTCGGCTATATCTACTGGCAGCAGAAAGATTTTAAGACGGCAAGTGAAATCTACGGCGCCGGGGCAAAAATTCCCGACGCACCTCACTGGATGCTTTCCATGAGTGCTCGCATGGCTGCCGAGGGAGGAAGCCGTGGAGTGGCTCGTGAGATTTATGGTCGAATGCTCGAGGAAGCTCAGGATCCCAATGTGAAAGAGATGGCCCGTAAACGTCTCATGCAAGTCGACTCGATGGATCAACGGGACGCGTTAGATAAGATTCTCTCCGCTTACAAAGGCAGAACCGGAGCCTGTCCGAAAACCTGGCATGAAATCACGGGCGTGCTACGCGCGGTTCGCTTTCCGCTTGATTCGACGGGGGCACCAGTTGATCCCTCAGGAACTCGTTATCAACTTGTTGTAGACCAGTGTAAGTCTGATCTCGATCTGCAATCACAAGTACCTGCCAAATAGGGGCATATCCACTCAGACATGTCGATCGTAGAAATCGAAAACTTAACCAAGGATTATGACGTTGGCTTTTGGCGTAAGCGGAAGGTGCGAGCGCTGGACGGTCTTTCTTTAACAGTTGAACAAGGCGAAATCTTCGGTTTTCTCGGAGCTAATGGTGCGGGCAAAACAACTACTCTGAAACTTCTAATGCGACTGACCTTTCCAACCGCAGGCGGAGCGAAGATTCTTGGTTGTGACATTGCCGATGTTGCGATGCATCAAAGGATCGGTTACCTGCCCGAAAATCCATACTTCTACGACTACTTAACCGCAAGAGAATTCCTCGAGTTCTGTGCTGAACTTTTTGGCTATCCACGACACTTGCGAAGAAAACGGGCCGAGGCGTTGTTAAGTCGCGTTAACCTGGATCAGAAAAGTTGGAATACCCAACTTCGCAAATTCTCCAAGGGCATGTTGCAACGTGTCGGTCTGGCCCAGGCAATCATCAACGAGCCGGAGATTGTATTTCTTGATGAACCTATGAGTGGCCTCGATCCAGTTGGCCGCCGTGAAGTTCGCGACTTGATCGCGTCACTCCGGCAAGAGGGGAAAACCGTGTTCATGTGTTCTCACATCCTCTCTGACATCGAGGTTCTTTGTGATCGGGTAGCTATCATGAAGCGCGGAAAGCTGTCACGAAGCGGTCGCTTGCAGGACCTAACGCAGCAAGCAGATGGACAAGGAGCCGTAGAGATTGTAGCGACAGGTACTGATGAAAAGTCTCTCGCGCTGCAGTTTCCAATGGGCCACTCGTTTGCGGTGAGTACAACAGCAAGCGGACTTCGAATTCAGGTTCCGAATGAACAAGAGGTCGACGAGTTCCTTTCGTGTCTGCGAAAAGCAGGAGGGAAACTGGTATCGATCAATCCAATGTCACAATCGCTGGAAGCACTGTTTATCGATTAGTTGATTTGTTTATTTGCGAGTCGCACTGAGGAGTGACCCTTACCGATTATTCCTTGAACCTAAAGCCGGTGACTTCCATTCGAATGTTTGCGCGATCGTCCGTCTCGCTCATACCCTCTAACATCACCTGAACCGTCATTGTCTTGTTTGGGCCCAACTCTGACTGCTTAGCAGGAATAACCACGACCGTGCGTTCCTTTATGGCTTTTCCCTGATGGTCAACAACAGCGGCGTGGACCTCGAGACCATTGATGGTCTTCCCAGTAAAGTTTCGCACGATGCTGTGAACGCTCATCACAATATCGCCTAGCGCCCGTTTTGCCTCGTCCGCTTCTGGTTCGTCCAGGATCAACTTAGCTTTGTACTGATCCCACTCTGCAGTTCCGGGTCGAATCGCACCCTGTAAGGTTGCGGTTCCAGAACCACTGTTTTGACCAGGTCGCAGAAACAGAACAATGCCCACGATTCCTAAGACGACTACCACTCCAATGATTATGGAGATGAGTTTTAGTCGCGAATCCTCAGCTTGGTCTGTTTTGTCGGTGGCACTCATAATTTTCGAAATTGTAGGCAAAATTGTAGAGTCATCAAAAGCGTTTTGCCAAGCCCGCCCTCTCGGAGTTCCATTAGACCCCAAATTAACCGTGCGGTTCCACACGAGGGCGCGCAGTGCATAGATAAATATCAGTCATTCTTCAGCAGGTTTGCGATTAGCACTTCCAACTCGTTGAAGTCTATTGGCTTTGTGATGTAGTTGTCGCAACCAGCTGCTATGGCCTCAGCCTGAAAGTCGTCTGTGTCGTGCGCTGAGACAGTAATAATTGGCGTCTTGCCTAAGTCCGGTAGCGCACGAATCAGCCTTGTGGCCGCGAGACCGTCGATGATTGGCAAACTCAAGTCCATCAAGATTAGGTCAGGGACTTCAGCCTCGGCCAGGTGAACCGCTTCTTCGCCATTCTTAGCCTCTACAACGCTATAGCCGCTCATTTCCAGTAATCGCCTCATCATAAAGCGATTGTCCTCTGTGTCCTCGACGAGAAGGATTTTGGCGCTGTCTCTTGCGGTGTTCATCGTCGTAAATGTTCCTGGTTTTCGGGAGAAGCTCACGCTAGGGGATCCTCTCCAAGTTGTTGATTTTGCTGTATGACTAGAATACGCCAAACTTTTTTGCTAACATCCCGCACTGAAACACGACACCTCAAGACGAGTGCTTAGAGCTTAATTCATACACTCGTCTTAAACTGTTAGGTTTCCCCTTTCCCCAGCGGCCCCGAAGAATTACGTAGAGAGATAAGCGTTTTATGAAGCCCTTAATGTCGAGGACAGAAGATACAGGTACGCTTCAAGACCTTGGGCGTGCCTCGATTCAGATTGTCCATGACCTGAAAAACCAGCTCAATGGCCTCAAACTGTATGCCACGTTCCTTCGAAAGCGGATCGAAAAGGGGGATCGTCCAGGAGATGAGCACGAGACTATCAGTAAATTGATCTCAGGGCTAGACAGGGCCGCGAGCGATTTATCAACGATTGTCGAATATGGTCGCGACATTGAACTCACGAAGCAGCGTGCTGCAGACGTACAAAAGGTGCTTCGCAATATCTGTTTAGACCTGACCACCCCCGATTGCCTGGTCACTTACGCATCAGAGGAGGATAGCTTCATCGGAGAATTTGACCCGATGAAGCTGGCGGACGCTTTCAAGTGGATCACAATCGGCGCCATAAAGTATCGAGAGACCGAAACAAACCCCACTGGCATTTCTGTATCGATTGCGTCGGATAAATCAAAAACAAACGCCGTACAAATAAAGTGGTCGGGACTAGCTAGATTAGATCACGACCCTTTTCGTTCATTTCACGGAAGCGATGAAATTCGTATGTCGTTGTCTGCAAAAATAATCGAGGCCCATGACGGCTCGGTGAGCTACGAGGACAACTCTATTTTGGTGACGCTTCCACTTTCTTCAACAACCGAGTGACACATTCACCGGTAAAGGAGCGATAAGTCATGAGTCCTCAGGGCGCGGCGATTTCGAGAGAGGAGAAAAAGGTGGATAACAAAGAAGTGCGTATTTTGGTGGTAGACGATGAACCGATGATGTCAGATTCACTACGGCAGAATTTTGTCGAGGAAGGATATTCGGTCGACACGGCTGCAACGGGAGCTGCGGCAATCGAGCTATTCGATCAGGGCGGACACCAACTCGCGATTTGCGATTTGCAATTGCCAGATATGGATGGGTTGGAAGTTCTGCGTCACATGAAGGACGCTCGTCCAACAACTGAAGTGATCGTCGTTACAGGATATGGTTCAGTACAGAAAGCAGTCGAAGCAACCAAAGCCGGCGCATTTTATTTTGTCGAGAAGCCATTCGATTTTGAAGAATTACAACCTCTGGTGGAAAAGGCGTTAGAGCGTCGGGAACTAGTTGCTGAAACCATCAACATGAGGCGCCAGTTATCTACTCGAGCCGAGTATTTCAACATCATCGGTGCGTCTAAACCGATGCAGACTATTTATGAAACTATCGAGTCAGTGGCGAAGTCTGATGCAAACGTACTAATTGTTGGCGAATCCGGCACCGGCAAAGAGCTTATTGCCAACGCCATTCACTATCAATCATTGCGCTCAAAGAAACCGTTTATCAAGGTCAACTGTGCAGCACTACCGAAAGAGTTGATTGAGTCAGAACTGTTCGGACATACCAAAGGAGCTTTTACAGGAGCCCATGCTGATAAAGAAGGCTTGGTCCAACATGCCGCTGGCGGTTCATTAATGCTTGATGAAATCGCTGAAATGCCGATTGAGCTACAACCAAAACTGTTACGCGTTTTGCAGGAAAGAAGTTATCGGAAAATCGGCTCTGAAAAGACTTATGCAGTAGATTTCCGCCTCGTCTGTTCAACGAATCGACCGCCTGCGGACGCTATCCGCGACGGTCTCCTACGAGACGATCTCTTTTATAGAATCTCAACCATTACGATCCACGTTCCGCCACTCCGCGAGCGCAATGAAGACATTCAATTGCTGACGGAGCATTTCCTTCATATGTACGCTCAGAAATACGAAAGGCCGATTACGGGCGTTTCGCAGGCAGCGTATCAACGTTTATTTGGTCACCCCTGGCCGGGAAATGTGCGTGAACTCCAGAACGTGATCGAACGAGCCGTGTTGCTGGCTAAAGACAAGCAGATTGAACCGATCGATTTGCCCTTCGACAATGGCACTCTCGCCGAAGGATCCGCGATTGGTGCAAGCTGGGACATTCCACCGAACATGACGCTGGAAGATATCGAGCGGCTGGTAATTGAAAGAACTCTGCAGCGGACTGGTGGGAATAAACAAGCAGCAGCTAATCTTCTCGGAATATACAGACCGCGACTCTACAGCAAGATACGTAAGTACAATATCGACGTGCCTGCTTTAGTCTCGGCTTAAGCTGTAATATGTCTGCTAGTATTCAAAGTGGCCCTGACGTTCGGGCCACTTTGTTTATATCGAACGAGTTGTCGCGTAAGCTTTTTCACGTCCTGCACTAGATGAGCGCAACCCAAACCAAGACTCTTGCGACAACTCGCTTGCGCAGTATCGATGCTTTACGAGGAGCAGCGGCGCTTGGTGTGGTGCTTTATCACGCGGTCGACCAAAACGCTAACCTTGCTCCGCAAAACATTTTCAAATATCCGGCCCGTTTGATCCAATTGGCCAGTTCATACGGTTATGTTGGAGTATTTCTTTTTTTTGTAATCTCCGGCTTTTGTATCCATTTGCAGTGGGCAAAAGCGCGCTCAGCAGGTGAACAACCAAAGATTCAATTCGGCGCATTCTGGAGAAGGCGTCTGCGCCGTCTGTATCCGCCCTACCTAATCGCTTTCGCTGTCTATCTTTTTTTGACCGCCACAACGGTGGGAATAGATGTCACGAAGTTCTTTATTTACGACGTCGTGATGCATCTATTGATGCTTCACAATCTTGATCCCAAAACTTGCTATAGCATCAATGGTGTTTTCTGGACACTTGCCATCGAAGAGCAACTCTATCTTGCCTATTTCCTTTTACTGTTCCTGCGCGTGCGCTATGGCTGGACGGTAACACTCGCTGTCTGTCTTCTGGCCAGAATTGCCTGGATGGTCTTTAGCCACGTGGTTTGGTTGAAGACCGGTTTGGGAGTACCGGTTCCGGAAGCTGCCGCCTCTTACTGGTTCACATGGGCACTGGGTGCGATCGCTGTTGAAGCTATGTTTGGCTTAGTCCGATTGCCAAAGTGGACCTTTGACCTCAGGCTGGCGGCGGTTTTTGTACTCATCGGGGCGGGAATCTCGTCATTACTCTGGTGGATTCCCAAGGAAACGATCTGGCATGACGTTGGTTGGTTTCTGATGCACCCGGCCTGGGGAATGGGATTCTTTATAGTGATAAACCGCGCAGTGGCTTCTGAGCAAAACTGGCTCAAACAGTTAAAGCTGCCCGTCCTGGTTTCAGTGTTTGCGGCACTCGGAGTTTTTTCCTACTCGATCTATCTCACGCACGAACTAACAATTATGAGATCGTGGCAATGGACCAATGCGGCTCATCCACAATTGGTCAACGTTTTTCTGGTTATTATTCCTCTTACAATTCTCTTCGCATGGATATTTTTCTGGTTCTGCGAGAGGCCCTTTATGTTGCGACGTCCGACCAAGCCGGACGAACAATCCAATGCTGCAGCTACGCCACTCGTAAGTTGGAATCCTGAGACTCAAAACGCTGTAGCGTCGGACTAAAAAACTCATAGTTTTTAGCCGAAGTTTTGTTAACACTCTAGAGCCCAGCAACGTCTTTTTGGTTGAGGTCAACTTCTGTGCTGCTCTCGCTGGGTTTGCTCTCGTGTTGGACCTCCACGCTGAACAGATCTCGCTTTCTTTCTTCCAAAAGGCATCGTTATGAGAGTCTCCCGTGTGTTTCTCGCGGCGATTATCGTATTCGTCCAAGTCAATTCGTTTGCTGCAATCCCTTTTTGGACCGGCAATACTGGACTTGATCGAACGCTTCCCGATAGGTTCAGCAGTATCGCAATCCAAAATCTCGCAGGCAAAACAGAGATTCAGACCTGGAATAGCACGCGCGTAAGAGTTCTGGCGTCGCGTAGTTCAGGTAACAATGATCCCGAGGCAATCGAATCGCGGATTCGTTTTCAGACGCCCACTCCCAGCACATTAATAATCGTCGTCAGGAACTCAATAGCCGAAGGACCAATCAACCTAACCGTATTCGTCCCGCGTCAGAGCAATCTATCCGTTCGAGGTGGCGAGCAGGCCGTTAGTATCCATGGAGTCACCAATTCCCTTACTGTTGAAACCGACTCCGGAAATGTTTCGTTCCACATTCCTGATTCAGCCAACGCCGATTTGTCATTGCGAGCTCTCGAAGCAACCATTTCTTCAAACCTTCCACTGACAATCTTTGGACCAGTCAACGCACACACCATCGACGGAAGAATAGGATCTGGAGGCGCTCCGGTGATCCTAAGAAGTACCAAGGGGGCACTCGAGCTATTACCAGATCAGCCCGGACGTCTCGCTAGAGCTGATGCGCAAATCGCCAACGATAGAAGTAACGGTACGATCACCCCAATCGTAAAACGAATCGTGAATTCCAACGACGATTCGGATCAGGATGCGACATCTGGCCCATCAGCAACAGACGGCGCAGCCGCCGACGAAGCTGTTGCGATAGGTAACTCCCCTCGCTTATCAACGCCTCTGGAACCAACTCTTGACGTAGTTAAGATCGATAGTCGTTTAGTAAATCTCAACGTGCGAGTCACCGACGGCTCAGGAAAGCTCATCACGGATCTTGCCAAAGAGGACTTCGAGGTTTTCGAGGACAATACTCGTCAGGAAGTTGTGCGCTTTGAGCCAGTTAGCTCCCCGGTTAATGTCGTGATGTTGTTGGACCTCAGTGGCAGCACAAAAGATCGGTGGAAAATAATTAAGAAGGCGGCAAAGAAGTTCATAGATACGCTCAGCCCGAATACCCCAATTGCAGTCGCCGCTTTTACGAGAAAGTTTTTGCTGATTTCCGATTTCACCCTTGATCGGAAACTGCTAAAGGATCGAATCGAGAACACTAAAAATCGGGGTTCGGGCACCGCTTTCTACGACGGAACCTGGTCAACTCTTGACCTCTTCAAAAAAGTCGCTGATCATCGAAAAGCCATCGTCGTCATGACAGATGGAGTCGACAACTCTCTCTCGTCAGACGAATATGAAGCACGTCATCCTTTTGATGAATTGCTCGCGCGTATCACACAAGACGAAGTGACGATCTACCCAATTTATTTCGACACTGAGTTTGAGGTCGTAGTAAAGCAGGGCGGCTCAGACACACACGAGTCGTACGAAACCGCTCGCCGTCAATTACAACAGATCGCAGACGAAACCGGTGGCACTCTATTTCGGGCTGATCGGGCTGAAGATCTCGAGGGTGTTTATCAACGTGTTGCGTCGGAACTACAGACTCTCTACAGCGTTTCGTACAATCCGCTTGATAAGAACTACGACGGTAAGTGGCGCGGGGTAGCAGTGAAAGTGAAACGTTCACACGCAGCCGCCAAGACTAAGCGCGGTTTCTATGCACGCTGACTTTCAGGATCAGTCCAGCTGATAGGTTGCAACACTTGTGGGTGTTTCGAAGCAGCGAACTTTGTAGATTTGCACGCGATCATCGCCCACGCGTTTCGCAACTCTCTCTAAAACATACTTCGCCAGATTCTCAGCGGAAGGTTGTAGCTCGTCAAAGGGTGGCAACTCGTTAATGTTTCGATGGTCCAGGTAGAATACTACCTCGTCAGCCGCAGCCTTTAGTTCCACAAAATCAACCAACAAACCTACGTTATCGAGCTCGCGGCCACGGGCGTAGATCTCAATTTTGTAGTTGTGACCATGCAAGTTTTCACACTTTCCTTTGTAGCCTCGCAATTGGTGCGCGCTCGAGAAGTGACGCTCAATCATTACTTCGAATAGTCCGGGCATATTTTCAGGATAAATGGCAGTGCGGAAAGTATCAAGCGAGCCATGTCCGACAAACTTTAGTTTGTCGTGATGACAGGCATGTCGTACCCGTAACTATATTTGGTTGCCGCTGGCCTCTCGCACAAATTCCTGAGGTTGATTGCATATCGCCGCAAGTTCACTTATCTGCGACGTTACACGACACGGCGGTAAGCTCTTTAGGAAAGTTCGACCATAAGGCTTGGTACGAAGCCGCGGATCCAGAATTGCTAACACTCCTCTATCAGTCGTACTGCGAATCAATCTCCCCAGTCCTTGTTTCAAAGCAATTATTGCTTGCGGAACACTGTATTCATGAAAACTTGAACCACCTGTTTCTTCGATGTAACGCTGTCTGGCAGCCACAATCGGATCTGTCGGAACTGCAAACGGAAGCTTGTCGATGATCACGCACGATAATTGATCACCGCGAACATCGACTCCCTGCCAGAAACTTGAGGTGGCAAACAAGACAGCGTTCGGTGTTTCGCGAAACCTCTTCAACAGTTGACCTTTTGAAGTGCTGCCTTGGACCAAACACGGATAATCAATCTCTGCCCACACATTTTCGAAGAGTGACTGCATACCGGCAAGGCTTGTCGAAAGCACAAAGGCACGTCCTTCAGTTGCTCTCAGTATTCGAATCACCTCAGCGGCTGCAGCCTGCGACCACTCTTTTGAGCGGGGATCGGGCATCTTCGGTGGCAGGTAAAGCACCGCCTGACTTTCATAGTCAAACGTCGATTCGGCAATCAGATCATCAGCTGTATCAAGTCCCAATCGATCACGAATGAAGGCGAAATTTCCGCCACTCGATAAAGTGGCCGAAGTAAGGACTACTGTCGGGACTTCGTCGAACAGCTTGTCCTGCAGTAAACCGGCAACGTCGATTGGCGAAGCACGGAGAAAAACTCCCCGATTCCTTCGTTCTAACCAATAGACAAACTTCTTATCAGTGCCGGTAACGATAAACTCCAAGTCAAATCTGATCTGCCGCAAGCGTCTTATCGCACTTTCGACATCCGGCGACTTCTCTTTTAACGTATCGATTGTCGTTTCTACTCTCGATATCGAGCCTTCAAGAAACAAGTAGAGCTCACCGAGCTGCGTCGATTCAAATTCGCCGTTCGCATTGCGTCGCGCAAATGTACCTGGAACTAGTGGGTACCGACCCTCGTCGCCTCGACCTTCGCGAAATCCCATCCAAAAATTTTCCGAGAATCTTGAAAGTCGAACAGTGCTTCTGGTTACTTCGCGATCGATTTCTGGTTCTTCTATCGCAAGCATTCCCAGATCCCTGATCAGATCTTCCATTTGAAAGTTTGAGACTTGCGAGCCGAAGTACTCAGACGCAACGTCTTCAATCAAATGAGCTTCATCCAGAATCACTGCCGTATAGTCGGGCAGTACGGACCCATAGTTTCCATTACGCAGAGCTAGATCAGCGAAGAACAAATGGTGATTGACAACCACTATGTCAGCTTCTTGAGCGCGTGCGCGCATTCTTGTGATGAAACACGGGTCAAAGTCCGGACATTTTTGTCCCAGGCAGGAATCGGATCGCGCATCGATGTGTCGCCAGAATGAGAGAGACTCGGGGAGGTTTGCGAGTTCCGCTCGATCACCCGTCTGACTCTCACGTGACCACCCACAAACCTCGTCAAAGTAATCAACCTCTTCGAGGCCTTCGAGTACGGGTGAGGATTGAGCGCGGCCAAGACGGTTAAGACACAGATAATTGCTACGACCCTTCATATAGGTCGCCGCAAATGGTTTGGGCAGAATTTGCTGGAGGAACGGGATGTCCTTCTCCATCAACTGTTCCTGCAGATTCTTGGTTCCGGTGGAAACGATAACTCGTCCACGACCACCCAGGGCCGCAGCAACAGCGGGAACCAGATAGGCTAGTGTTTTCCCTGTGCCAGTGCCAGCTTCAACAATGAGGTGACGACTCTCCTCAAACGCACGCATCACTGCTCGAGCCATTTCGATTTGGCCCGGTCGATGTTCGTATTCGGGATGCGCCTGAGCAATTAATCCGTCAGGCCCAAAGACTTCGTCCATTGTGATTTAGTGATTTCAGTTCCCTGAAAGATTTCGAATGCTTAATCAAGTCGGCCCGCCTTGATCCATGTGCGTTAGCGCCGCCTAATTTCCTAGTCAGGACACGTGACTCTTCGTCGCGTAGCGACGGCTGACTTTAGCCCGGCGTTTTAACGCCGGGATCCGCGAACCGCTCATTTGCGTCGCGTAGCGACGCTTGAATTCAGCCCGGCGTTTCAACGCCGGGATTCCTCGACAGCATAACAACAACCGTAGCGACAAGCGATTATCCGAAAACGTAGCGGTCATCGTATTCGATATTATTCGCGCGCAAACACTCCAGGTACTCTTCTTGAAAACTCTTCCTGCGGTGATGCTCTCGTTGACTTTGAATATACCTTACAACATCCGGAATATTCGATTTACTCACGGTGAAAGCCGCGTACCCTTGCCAGCTAAATTCTCGCAATGAGGGAAACTGTTGACTTATCCAGAGCGATGATTCCCCTTTCAAGAACTTTGCAATCTCAAACGGCGCAATTGTCGGCGGCGCCATAATCAAAGCGTGAATATGATCCTCAACGCCGCCAACTTGTAATGCTGTCATCTTATGTTTCCGGGCAATGCCACCGATGTAAGCCCAGATTCGTTGTTCAATTCCAAGTGCTAGCCAGGGAAAGCGGTTCTTGGTCGAGAAGATAAGATGATAGTTCAGTGAGGTATAAGTGTTTGCCATAAAGGGTGAGGTCCTTTCGCAAGAGATTGTTTTTGATGTGGTCCCGATGTTAAAACGCCGGGCCTAATTCAAGCGTCGCTACGCGACGCAATCCTAATCTACACTCCTTCCCGGCGTTAAAACGCCGGGCTAAACTCAGGCGTCGCTACGCGACGCGGTTAGCTTTCTACTTGCATCCCGGCATTGAAATGCCGGGCTAAATTCATGCGTCGCTACGCGACGTAGTTTATCCCCAAACAACCTCTTAGTGAATTCGCTGAAACAATCGATTCCATCTCACCTGATGTGAGTGTGGATGAATCGACCAGTAAACCACCTTTGGAGTTCCCCAAATGAGTTCCGCCGGGACTGGCCCTCGATGACGACTGTCGTAGCTGTTGTCCCGATTGTCACCTAAAAGATAGTACCCGCTCGGTGGCACCAGAAATGGCGATGCAAGGCCATAAGAATCCAGCTCCCCATTATCCCCCTGTAGTTCGGGTTCACTTTCTCGATCACGGTCCGAGTCATAAAAGACCTTATATGGTCCAGATCCTTCAGTGGAAATCTCAGTCAGCACATCAAAGAAGTCACCCTCATGAGTCTTTACCAGAACAACTTCTTCGTCGAGTGACTTGCCATTCACATACACGTTTTTATCGCGCAACTGCACCGTTTCACCGGGTAAGGCAATTACCCTGGCTACGTAACTGTTTGCATCTCCTGGATACTTGTAAATGACAATCTGGCCTCGCTCAATTTCCGACAGATTCTTAAATGCGATCAGGTGATCACCCGGAATGATGGTATTCAACATTGCACCGGTGGGAACTCGCACTAACTTCACAAAGAAAATGCGGAGGACGAGGGTACTCACTCCACCTAACATGATGACGGTGAAGACGGCCAACCATAGAAAGAGAACGCGCTTGCGCAACTATTTGCCTGTTAGTGAAGTAAGCGTGGTGAAACTTTACTTCCCTGCAGAAGCCTTTAGACGCTTGGGATACAAGGGGTACCGAGCTGTGAGATCGGTGACACCCTTCAGAACCTTTTTTCTAACCTCTTCTGATTCGGGAGCGTGGATAACTTCAGCAATAAGGCGGCCGATTTCCTGCATCTCAGCTTCTTTCATTCCGCGAGTGGTAACTGCAGGGGTTCCAATACGCAGACCCGAGGCAACAAATGGCTTGTTTTGATCGAATGGTATTGTGTTCTTATTGACCGTAATTGACGCGGCTTCGAGTGCTTTTTCCGCAGCCTTTCCGGTAATGCCTTTGCCATCCATCCAAACATCGACCAACATCAGGTGATTATCAGTACCACCCGATACAAGTCGAAGACCCTGCTCCTGTAACTCGCCGGCAAGCGCCTTCGCGTTCTTTAGTATCTGTTGTTGATACTCCTTAAAGTCGTCGCGCAAGGCTTCGCCGAAAGCAACCGCTTTTGCCGCAATGATATGGACCAGTGGTCCACCTTGAACGCCCGGAAATAACTTTCGGTCTATCTCCTTAGCGTGTTCCTCTTTACACAGAATCAAACCGCCCCGTGGTCCACGTAACGTTTTGTGCGTCGTCGTCGTTACGTAGTCAGCATGCGGAACCGGCGACGGATGAAGACCAGCAGCAACAGGTCCAGCGATGTGCGCGATGTCGGCAAAAACACGGGCGCCAACGCTGCGAGCGATTTCACCGATTCTTTCGAAGTTAATGATTCGAGGATAAGCTGAAGCACCACACACAAGAAGTTTTGGTCGATGTTCTTCGGCAATTCTCTGGAGTTCGTCGTAGTCGATTTGCTCTGTCTCTTTCGAAACCCCGTAGTCGGCGACTTTATAACTCAAGCCTGAGAAATTCATCGGATGACCATGAGTCAAGTGTCCGCCGTGAGAAAGGTTCATACCCAGGATTTGATCGCCATACTGAATTGCCGCGAGATAAACAGACATGTTGGCCTGCGCGCCGCTATGAGGTTGAACGTTCGCGTGGTCAGCACCAAATAACTCCTTCGCCCGATCAATTGCAGTTTGTTCTACGACGTCTGTCCATTCGCAACCGCCGTAGTAACGTTTACCCGGGTAACCTTCAGCATACTTGTTGGTAAATACCGAACCAGCAGCTTCGAGAACCGCTTCGCTGACAAAATTTTCAGAGGCAATCAACTCCAGGCCGTTGGCCTGACGAGCGACTTCGTTGTCAATTGCTCCAGCAATTATTGGATCGACTTCGGACAAGGGTGCGTTTCTCTTAGCGTTCATTTGTTTGATTCTTCTGGTTCAGTTTTGCTTCTCGAGCTCGTTGATTTTCTCCACTCGCGCCTCATGACGACCACCTTCAAAATCGGTGCTAAACCAAGCCTTCACGATTTTGGGGATTTCATTCGGGGGAGTCGTACGCGCGCCAAGCGCCAATATGTTGGCGTTATTGTGTTGCCGAGCAAGTCGCGCAGTTTCTTCAGACCATGCGACAGCAGCGCGTATCCCGTTGACCTTGTTTGCAGAGATCGCCATTCCAGTACCCGATCCACAAACTAAGACACCTTGCTCGACTCGTCCTTGTGCTACCTGTTCAGCAACTTTTCGAGCGTAGTCAGGATAATCCACTGAGGCTTCCGAACCAGTGCCCAGGTCGTCGAACTCAATACCAAGGTCAGTCAATAAGTGTTTTAGTCGTTCCTTTTCCTCGTAGCCAGCGTGATCGCTCGCGAGGGCAATTTTCATGTCGTACACAACCTTCGTAAGGGATTGATTGAAGGGTTCCGATGGTACATCACGAAATCGACACCCGCAAATCAGAACCGATTCATTTACAGTTGCTCACAACTATCACAACTTTCGGTTGCGCAAGTTTGCGTTGATTGCAGTTGCTAAGCGAGAATGCTTCTCGCTTGTAAATTCGTTACGTCCACTGGAGTTAGCTGGTCAAACTTTATGCGCTGGTCACAATACTTTATCCCGACACTTCGCGAAGATCCGGCAGACGCCGAGGTTATTTCGCACAAACTACTTCTACGCGCGGGAATCATCCGCCAATTGTCTTCTGGTATTTACTCATACTTGCCACTGGGCCAACGCGTTGCCCTCAAGGTCATGCAGATCTTGCGGGAAGAAATGAACGCCATCGGCGGTCAGGAGTTCCTTTTGCCCGCTCTTCATCCCGCTGAAATCTGGCAGGAATCGGGAAGATGGTCTGCGATCGGCGACGACATGTTTCGTCTTAAAGATCGAAAGGGCACAGACATGTGTCTGGGTATGACTCATGAAGAAGTATTTACCACGATCGCACGCAACGAGATCCGATCCTACAAACAGCTCCCGCAAGTTTGGTATCAGATACAGACCAAGTTTCGGGACGAAGCCAGACCAAAGTCGGGGTTAATGCGCTTACGAACGTTCATAATGAAAGACGCGTATACGTTCGATGTTGACCGCGCTGGCCTGGACAAGTCCTTTATTGATCAACGCGAGGCCTACAAACGTATCTTTGCCCGCTGCGGAATTCAGTTCTTGATCGTAGAAGCTTCGTCAGGTTCGATGGGCGGTACGGAGTCGAACGAATTTATGGCCAGAACTCCCGCTGGAGAGGATTTGATCGTCAGCTGTCCGAACTGTGACTACGCCGCAAACCTCGAAAAGGCAACTTCACGCATAACACCAATCACAGATGAAGCTGGCCCAGGCGCACCCGAAGAATTTCCGACGCCGGGAGTACGCACGATCGAGGATTTGATTAATTTTCCGGGTGGGGCTGAGGCATCCAGACAGATAAAGTCCCTGGTCTATTACGCGACGATTGACGATCAAGCTCAACCCGTACTCGTTCTATTGAGCGGTGACCATCAGCTACATGAGACAAAGCTGGGTGACAGTTTGGGGGCCACCGCGGTTCGACCAGCTCGTCCCGATGAGATACGAAACATACTAGGTGCAAGTGCTGGGAGCCTCGGCGGTGTGAGCGCAAAAGAGAAAGCGCGTTCGGCAAACGTTAACTTGCGAATTGTCGCAGACTCATCTCTAAAAGGGCGTCGCAACATGACTACGGGCGCCAACCATGACGATCATCATTTCAGGGGAGTGGATATTGGTCGCGACATCCCGGTCGATGAATGGTTCGAGTTGCGAAGTGTGGAATCCGGTGAAGGATGCCCTCGCTGCGATGCCGGAGTGCTCGAAGTGTTCAAGGGAATGGAGATTGGACACATCTTCAAACTCGGTACCAAGTATTCAAAATCGATGGGCGCGACGGTCTTAACGCAAGACGGCAAAGAAGTACCGATTGTGATGGGCAGCTACGGAATTGGGGTTGAGCGAATCATAACGGCTGCAATCGAACAGCAGCATGATGATGATGGCATCATCTGGCCAAAATCGCTCGCGCCTTTCGATGCCGTCGTAACCATCACCAACATGAAACAGGATGACATTCGGAACGCCGGAGAAAAACTTTATTTAGACTTAAAGAGGGCCGGTCTTGAAGTACTGCTCGACGATCGAGACGAACGAGCAGGAGTTAAGTTTAAAGACGCTGACCTTATTGGAATTCCTTATCGCGTCACAATTGGGAAAAAGATTGGAGACGGGCTAGTCGAACTATTCGACCGACGCACCAAGACAAGTGAGGATGTTAAGATTAATGAGTTGGTTTCTCGCGTGCAGAAGTTAGCACTGGCAGGCTTGTAAGAAGGCTGCAGGCAAACAACGCCTACCTTAAACTCTTGATATAATCGAGCGAAATGAAGTCAGGCTTTTCGGTCCTTACAATCCTGGGGATAGCGTTAGTCGTCATTGGCGGCAACGTGAGTTCGACAAATGCCCAGGACCTCCTGCCCGAGCTAGTTCGCAGAATTAAGCCATCGGCCGTCGCCGTAGAAACTTTTGACTCGAAAGGTGAAAAGCTGTCGCGTGGCAGTGGCTTTTTCATCGAGAGTGATCGCATTGCTACCAACCGCCACGTTCTCGAGGGTGCGTATCGAGCCGAGATTCATGCTTCCAACGGAAACGTTTTTCCTGTGAAGGGTGTTCTTGCGGTAGACGCGGAAGGTGATATTGCGCTTTTGAAGATCGACGCGCCGCAACAACCAATTCGCGCTTTGCCACTCGACAGGACTTCTCCTCAAGAAGGTGAAAGCATCGTAGTGATTGGTAATCCATTAGGTCTTGAAGGAAGTGTGACTAATGGAATAGTTTCAGCGGTACGCGACATTCCAACCTTTGGCCGCATCATTCAAATCACCGCGCCAATCTCTTCAGGGTCGAGCGGCAGTCCAGTAGTGAACATGCAGGGACAAGTGATTGGAATTGCAACCTTGCAAATCACCGGAGGACAGAGCGTCAACTTCGCAATTCCATCAGAAAGAATCTCGCAACTTCAGGTAGTTGCGTTAATGCCTTTGTCAGATCTGGTTGCGAGTTCGAGTAAGAACAAAAGAGCCAAGGCAGTGCAGTTTTTTCGAGACGGGTTGAGTTTTCTGTCGAAAGACGATTGTGAAAAGGCTCTGACTTATTTCGAAAAAGCAGTCGAATCGGATGCGAATTATGCGGACGCATGGGCGCAGGCAGGCTTTTGTAACGAGAAACTCGGTAAGCATACCGAAGCTTTGGAGGCGTCAAAGAAAGCTGTCAGCTTGAGACCTTCAGCCGAGTCTTACTTCAATATAGGACTCGCCAACTTCTATCTGAAACAGTATCGAGAGTCAGTCGAGGGTTATAGGCAAGCAGTCAAACTCGATCCTTACAATGCTGCTGATGCGTATTACGCGCTCGGTCTTGTGTATCGCGATTGGGGTAAACCTGATGACGAGATCCAAGCTTATAAACAGGCAATCAAACTCAAACCCGATTATACAAACGCCTATGAACGGCTAGGAGCGCGTTATCTGCGCTCGAAGAAGTTTGCTGAAGCCGTTGAAGTGTTTCGACAAATCTCAGCGTTGAAACCTGGCGATGCGATAGCACCTAATAACATGGGTGAGGCCTATCTTGAGCTAAATCGGCTGAACGAAGCACAAGAGGCATTTCGTCAATCGATTCGATTGAAACCTGATTATGGAAGAGCCTATTACAACTTGGGGAAGTGCCTGCTAGCGATGGGAAATCGCGACGCTGCCCTCGAGCAATACAATATACTCACAAACATCGATCCTGATTGGGCCGAAAAGCTCAACGGCATTATCAATCCCTAATCGATGGCAATTACCTTCAAGACATTGCGCCGCTCAAACTCGCACCAGTGAAACTTCAACTCGATGCTTCCCACCGTCGATTAATTAAGCTGGCGACAAAGCCTGCCCCGAATCCATTATCAATGTTCACCACGGTTACGTTGGACGCGCATGAGTTCAGCATCCCCAACAATGCTGCGACTCCACCAAATGAAGCTCCGTAACCAACACTCGTTGGCACCGCCACCACCGGTACTGCAACCAACCCACCTACGACCGATGGAAGCGCTCCTTCCATTCCCGCTGCGACGACAACAACTCGCGAACGTTGCAACAGCGTCCGCTCCGATAGCACACGGTGAATACCAGCTACTCCCACGTCCCACACACGGTCAACGATGTTTCCCATCGTTTCGGCCGTCACTGCTGCTTCTTCAGCAATCGGTATATCGCTGGTCCCAGCCGTGACTACCGCAATTGGACCTACACCCAGAATGGTCTTGTCACGTCGAATTCTTATCAACTTTGCCGCCGCGTGCCACTCAGCATCAGTCGTAATATTCCGAATCTCACCGAAAGTCCCTTCGTCCGTGCGGGTTACAAGTATGTTTGGCGAACGTTGAGCGAGCTTATCGACGATACCAACAATTTGCTCTCTGGTCTTACCACCACCGAAGACTACTTCGGGAAAACCCTGCCGTGTAGCTCGGGCATGGTCGACTCGAGCGAATCCAATGTCTTCAAATTGCAGATTCCGGATACGCTCGAGAGCGTCATCAGTATTCAGCTCTCCAGCCTTGAAGGCATTGAGCAAGTGCTTTAATTCGTTTAGATCCATGGATGTGCCTGTTGGCTGATTCTAGCATTTTCGGCAAATTAGTATATTTGACCTAACTCCCAGTTGCCCACACAGCGAACGAGCGCCATGAACAAAGCGTATACTTAGTTGAAAGGCTCACTTGCGATACGAACTCCGCGCAAGTAAGATTTCGGTCAACCAGTGCACACAGAATTCGCAGATCCGCCCGCCGTGTCAACAATAGTAAAAAACACCCGTCTTACCCTCGAAATGATAAAAATTGAGCACACGCTCTTTGCTTTACCATTCGCGTTTTTGGGTGCAGTTTTAGCGGCTAACGGGTTACCGACACTGCGGCAGTTTTTGTGGATTATCGTTGCGATGGTTGGAGCAAGATCTACTGCGATGGCTTTTAATCGCATCGCTGATCGAAAGATTGACGCTCGCAACCCTCGAACTGCAACTCGCGCTATACCAGCTGGCCTATTGTCCGTAGAATTCGTCTGGGCTTTCACTATCGCGTCAGCAGCTTTGTTCTTGTTGGCTGCAGCCATGTTGAATCGACTCACGTTGATTCTTGCACCCGTTGCATTGGCGAGTATTTTGTTCTACTCGTTTACCAAGCGATTCACTCAGTTCTCGCATTTGATTTTGGGCTGGTGTCTATCGATTGCTCCGACAGGTGCCTGGATCGCCGTTCGTGGCGATATCGGAAGTCCTGTACCCTTGTTGCTTTCGCTGGTAGTACTGCTTTGGACAGCGGGCTTCGATGTTCTCTATGCCTGTCAGGATTTCGAGTTCGACCGCAATGAAGGTCTGCGTTCGATACCAGCAAAGGTGGGGATCGAGCGAGCGCTCTGGATTGCGCGTGGCCTTCACGGGACGGCATTTCTCGCGTTGGTGTGGTTATTCGTGAGCACAAATCTAGGTCCCATAGCGTTCACGGGCGTCCTGGTAACTGGTGGTCTTTTGCTTTATCAACACCGTCTCGTGCGAGCAAATGATCTCAGTCGCTTGAATGCGGCGTTCTTTACGACAAATGCATTTGTGAGTGTCATACTGCTGGTTACTTTTGGAAGTGCGGTGTTCTTACACAAACCCTAGAGATTTGCATCATGAATTTTTCACACGATCAAAGACTGAACGAGATTGCCAATCGAGTTGAGCAACACGAACGATTGTCGTTTGAAGATGGGATCGCACTCTACGCCACCGATGACTTGCCAGCGCTTGGTAAACTCGCCGATTTCGTGAGAAGGCGTCGACATGGACGTACCACGTATTTCAATGTCAATCGGCACCTGAACCCGACCAATATATGTTACGCCGACTGTAAGTTTTGCGGCTTCTTCAGAACGCCGCGACAGCCAGACGCTTACACGCACAATATTGAAGATAGTTTGAAGGTTGCGGGTCAGGCAGTCGCAGAGGGCGCCACAGAACTACATATCACCGGCGGTCTCAATACGAAACTGCCTTTTAGCTACTTTACTGATCTACTTTCCAACCTTAAGAGCACTTACCCACAACTCCATCTAAAAGCGTTTACGATGGTCGAGTTTGACCACTTTGCTCACTTTTACAAGATGAGTGACGAGGATGTTATTCAACAACTCATCGATGCTGGTCTCGACTCATGTCCTGGTGGAGGAGCAGAGATCTTTCGTGAACCCACTCGCTCAATGATCTGCGCTCATAAGTGCGATGCAAATCGTTGGCTTGAACTCCAGGGCAAAGTCCATAAGGCGGGACTGAAAACCAACGCCACCATGCTCTATGGACACATTGAATCAATTGAAGATCGTGTCGATCACTTCGTGAAATTACGTGAGCAGCAGGAAAAATCGAAGGGATTCCAATGCTTTATCCCGCTCGCGTTTTATCCTCCTGATACCCAACTGTCACACCTGCCCGGTCCATCGGGTGTTGATTCACTTAAAACCATGGCTGTCTCACGTCTAATGCTAGACAACTTTGACCACATAAAGGCCTACTGGGTCATGTTGGGCAAACGCCTCGCTCAGGTTGCACTTCACTTCGGCGCAAATGACATCGACGGAACTATCACTGACGGTGGAGAACTCACCACAAGTTATTCAGTCGAAGCAAATAATGAAGTGAGAATGAACAAGACTGAGCTTATCGGACTAATTGAAGACGCGGGATACGAGGCCGTTGAACGCGATACTGTCTACAATCGCATCGAGCCAGACCAGCTCAGCGTTGTCTAAATAAACTTTCTTACTGCAGAGCAAAATGATTCCTGAAACCAAGACTTCGACAATTACTCTCGCGCATTCTCCTGACTCTGACGATGCGTTTATGTTTTACGGCCTGGCAACAAACAAGATCGATACCGGCGGGCTAACATTCAATCATTTACTTAAAGACATCCAAACTCTGAACGAAGAGGCCATGCGCGGAACATACGATGTGACGGCAATAAGCTTTCATGCCTATGCGTATGTGGCAGACAAGTATGCGCTGCTGCCACATGGCGCCTCCATCGGTGACAAGTATGGACCAATCGTGGTATCACGTGAACCGGCGACTCCTGCTGACATAGGCAAACTCAAGATTGCTGTACCTGGAAAACTCACGAGTGCGTTTCTTGCCCTCCGAATTTTCAACTCAGATTTTGAGTATGAAGTCGTGCCCTTCGACAAGATTATTGATGCCGTGCAAACCAAGAAATGCGACGCTGGTCTTTTGATTCATGAGGGCCAACTATTTTACGAATCGAAGGGTTTGCATAAGGTCCTGGATCTTGGAGAGTGGTGGCACGAACGACACGGTTTACCGTTACCGATGGGTGGCAACGCAATCCGCCGCGACCTTGGCCCCGAACTCATTAAGAACGTTTCGCGTCTACTGCGTGAAAGCATTGGCTACTCGCTGGCAAACCGCGAAGATGCGCTGCAATACGCCATGCAGTTTGCTCGCGACATGGAGCCAGAACTCGCCGATCGATTCGTGGCAATGTGGGTCAACGAATTGACTTTGGATTACACAGACAGAGGACGTCAGGCGGTTCGGCTGCTGTTACAGGAAGGTTTCGAGAAGGGGATAGTCCCCAACCAGGTTCCGGTTGAATTTGTAGATGCCTGATAGGTGTTTGAAGGTCCGACATGCTTGAGCTTGTCGTCCCGATGGGGTTGTGACCAGGGAGGCAGCTGGCTTTGGACTAGCTTGTCGTTCGGCGATGAATTGATCTAAGGAAGGTAAGCAACAAGCTAAAGCTTGTCGGACATGGCAAGCTGGGGTGTGCGCGGTGATTTTAGAGCCACCCCGCCCAGAAGGAGTAGCTAATCACCGCGCACATCGTCGACCGCAGATCACATAAAACCAAGCTCCTCCCAAAGCCTGGTTAGTCCGGATCCGTGCAAGCAACGCCGCCGCTCGGCGTCACGTACTGCGCTCCCGCGCCGTAAAGCTCCACGGATTTTGGACAAAGTGCCTGATGCCGACATGAGGACCTTGAGATTCTTTGTCAAAATGGCCGAGTTAAATAGTTGCCGCCAATCAGGTCGCGTTACTCGTTTAGAATCATCGCTCTCTGATTCCTAAACTATTCTAATACAGGCACCTTACACTAGATGCAGGAAATTTTGCAATAGTAAAATGGTGGGCAGGAAAGACGACAGATGGTCAATTTAAGGCTGGCAACAAGAGGGTTTCCGGAATGCATCTGACGACTTGCAAGGTCACCAGATGAATTCAACTTCAATTCAGTTTTCAAGGTAATCTAACGAAGATGAGAAGAATAGCGATTTTTGCGGCTCTAGCAGTGCTCACCATTGTGTCAAATGGCTTGCGTGTTTCAGCTCAAACCACGGACTCGCTGAGCCAGGCCCAGATCGACAAAATTGTCGCGGCGTTCACAGCTAAGGAAGCCGAATTCCGCAAAGCCCTTAACCAATACTCATTCAAACGCGACGCCTTGATGCAGAGTATTGGAATGGGTGGACAGGTCGTGGGTGAGTATCATCGAGTCTCTCTTCTGACCTTCGATGACTCAGGGAATCGGTACGAAAAGATCAATTTCTTCCCCATGTCTTCAATGCCAGAAGTCACTCAGGAAGATGTTGAGGACTTGGGCGGAATCCAACCATTCGCGCTCGATCCAGCAAGCATACCGAAGTACACAATCCGCTTTGTTGGCAAGGAGAAGATCGACGAGCTCAATCTTTACGTCTTCGATGTCGCACCAAAGGTGATGCCGGACCCAAAAAAGATTAAGGACCGGTTATTCATCGGTCGAATTTGGGTTGATGATCAAGACTTGCAAATCGTGAAGACCAAAGGAAAAGGCGTACCCGAAACTAAACAAAACAAATTTCCCACAGTCGAGACTTATCGACAGCACATCGATGGCCGCTATTGGTTTCCAACTTACTCGTATGCTGACGAGGAGCTCGTTTACGAGAACGGCGGTTCTCTTCACGTTCGCATGAAAGTCCAGTACATGGATTTCACGCCAGCCAGAGCTACCTTGAAGGTTACGGAGGTTGGGGAGGACGATAACACTGGTTCACCCGATAACAGTGTGTCCAAACCTGTGGAGGACGGCGTGCTCAACAGTAAAGCTCTCACGCTTCCAAAACCGAAATATCCGGAGGATGCGCGAAAGCTAAAGTCCTCAGGTCGGGTGACGGTGCGCGTCGTTATCGATGCGAACGGTCATGTAACCTCAGCGATGGCGACCGACGGTCCGTTACCATTGCGTGAAGCAGCTGAAGCCGCAGCGCGTGAGGCTACGTTTGCACCACGTGTGTTGAATGGAATCATAGTAAAGGTGGCGGGCGTTCTGACTTATGACTTTGTTCCCTAAGTCATCTTCGGGCGAGTTCGTGAGCAATCGAAGATCTAACGCTGGCAATCAAGTTGTTCATTTCCTGATCGGTCGAAACGCTTGCTGTACTTAGCGGTGGCATGAAAACCATCTCGATGGTTCCGGAACAGGCCTCACCTGTTCCTTTTCCCATTAAGTCGTCCGAATACTTAATCGCTACTGGCACTACCGGCACTCCCGCTTGACGAGCCATAAAAAAGGCACCCTTCTTGAAAGGCAATAGCTCGCCAGGACGCGCTCGCGTACCTTCAACGAAGACACCAAATGACACCCCTGATTGAATACGCTTAGCAGCAGCCTCTGTAGTGCTGATCGCGCTTTCGCGGTTGGTGCGATCAATTGCCATCACATTCACAAAGCCCATCCCAACTCCGAGTACTGGTACTTTTAGAAGTTCTTTCTTTGCGAGGATTCCAATTCGACGTCCCGTATAGATAAAGAGCGTAGCAGTGTCCAGGTAAGACCGATGGTTCGACACAAAGACGTAAGTTTGTTTTGGATTAAGCAGTTCGAGTCCGCGCACTACAACCCTTACTCCACTCAGTTTTAACCATGCACCCGCTCCAAACAGTGCAACCGGGTAAACTAGATCATGCTTATTAACCAGCCACGCAATGATCAAGATCGGAGGTCCAAGAAACAGGAGTAACGCCCCGGCAACGAATAATGACCACCAATAGTGCAATCGGCGGATAAAGTTGGGACCGTTGGTTGTGCTAGACTGCTCGACCAAAGGTTTCTCGGTTGTCGCGCTCTCTTCCATTAACTGTTTTCAGCAAAGGAATTTCGAATGACTAGGCGTCGATTCGCAATCGTAGCTCTGGCTCTCTTTTTGTACCTGCTTGTTGTACCGACCAGCGATTTTGCTCAGCGGCAAGTCAACCGTGTTTCGGGAACAGTACCAACGCCGAAGTCCTTTCTCGGGTTCACACCAGGGGACGATCGAAAAATCGCCGATTGGAGTCAGATCACGGAGTACTTTAGCCGGCTCGACAAGGCTTCCGATCGAGTTACGGTCCAAACGCTTGGACAGTCAACTCTAAAGAGGCCCCTCATAGTTGCATTCATCAGCGCGCGAGAGAATATACTGGCGCTCCAAAAATACAAAGAGATTCAGCAGCTCCTGGCAGATCCCCGCAAGATATCAGCCGACGTTCAGCGTGACAGGCTAATAGCAAATGGCAAGACTGTAGTAGCGATCTCGTGCTCGATCCACTCTACTGAAATTGTAGCTTCCCAGATGTCGATGCAGCTTGCTTATGAACTCGCTGTTGTGCAGGATCCGGAAACTCGCGAGATACTCCAAAACACAATTCTCCTCCTCATACCGTCTCCAAATCCCGACGGAATCGACATCGTCGCAAATTGGTATCGAAAAACACTCGGGACTCCTTTTGAAGGGCGCGAGCCACCAGAGCTCTACCATCACTACGCCGGACACGATGACAATCGCGATTGGTTCATGCTCAACCTGAAAGAGACGAAATTAATAACTCGACTCCTATGGCATGATTGGTTTCCAGAGATTGTCTACGACGTACATCAGCAAGGTTCAAATGGATCGCGATTCTTCATACCGCCTTTTTATGACCCGTCCAATCCCAATATTGCTCCCTGGCTACTGAGACAGGTTGGACTGATCGGACACAAAGTCGCCGCCGATCTACAGAGCGCGGACTATAAAGGCGTACTTACAAACGCACTCTACGACACCTGGTGGCATGGCGGCTTTCGTACTGCTCCTTACTTTCACAATTCAATTGGAATACTCTCCGAGGCGGCAAGCGCAAGGTTGATGACCCCCACCACGGTAACAAATGAGCAACTACTAAGGTCTACTACGCGCGGTATGCGAAACGCGACGGAAGCGACTACAAACTTTCCCGATCCCTGGCCAGCAGGAACGTGGCGTCCTCGCGACATTATGGAGATGGAGCTGATTGCATCACGCTCCGTCCTCTCGTTGGCCGCAAAATTTCGAACTGGTTATCTCAGTAATTTTTACGAACTCGCAAAGAAGAATATTGAACTGAAATCCAAACCCAACGAACCTGTGGCCTATCTGATTCCAGCGGGCCAGGCACGAGAAGAAGCAATTGCAAAGATGTTGGGAAGTTTGATCGATCAAGGTGTCGAAGTATTTCGACTCGATCAGGAATTGCACGTCGCGTACGGAACGCAAATGCTGCAACGTACGAATGCTGCAAGCGAGAAGTTAGGGACTTATAGAACGAGGATCACGCTGACTACAGCGATGCAGGAAGTCCCCGCTGGCAGTTACATCATTTTTCTTTCCCAACCACAACGAACAAATGTGGAGGCCTTATTTGAACCGCAGGTCTATCCCAATCGTCTGACAGCACAAGGTGAAGCCGAACGCCCCTACGACGTCGCAGGTTGGACGCTTCCTTTACAGATGGGAATTGACGCACCGGCGATAACAGCTATCCGAGAAACTTCGAATGAACAAAAGCTAACCTTATTGAAAGACCCTAACGAGGTACGGACAGATCTCTCACTGCCGATCACCACTTCAGAAACGTCTCCAATTAAGAACCCGGTTCAATCGGATGTCCGAATCGGGATCTACAAAGGGTCCATGGGTAACATGGACGAAGGCTGGACTCGCTACGTCTTCGATACTTTTAACGTACCTTATTACTCGCTCCGCGACGCCGATGTGCGTCAGGGTTCGCTCAGCTCAAAGTACGACGTAATCATTCTTCCATCGCAAAGAAGTAACGAGATCATCAACGGCAACACCGCTGGCAGCTTGCCCCCAGAATATATCGGAGGCATTTCAGAAGCAGGCGTCAACAATCTGAAGGATTTCGTTAGCAGTGGCGGGACCCTGATCTGTTTTGACGCTGCTTGTGAGCTGGCAATCAAACAGTTCAAGCTACCAATTAAGAACACCCTTGAAAGTATACGTTCTTCGGACTTCTATAGTCCCGGCTCAATCGTTGCACTTGAGTTGGACAACACCAATCCAATTGCGATGGGATTGCCGTCGCGTATGCCCGCATACTTCATTAATAGTTCTGCCTTCGAGTCGAGCGATCCCAAGGTGCAAATAATTGCGCGCTACGCGAAGGACAACATACTTATGTCTGGCTGGCTACTTGGCGAGGATAGACTGCGTGGTCAGATTGCCTTAGCCGAAACCACAATTGGTAAGGGTCGCGTCGTGCTATTTGGCTTTCGTCCTCAGCATCGTGGCCAAACGTGGGGAACCTTCCCGTTTATCTGGAAAGCGATTTCATCAAGCTCAAAACATCCAAGCTAGCGGCTGAAGCCTTGCTAGACAAGTCACAGAGGGTTACTCTTTGACTCGGTTCGGACGGTTTTTCTCTCCCTGAATAACTCCAAAAACCGCAAGCATCCATTTTGGGGCGACCGCATCAAAGTGACGCTTTTTGGTGCTGCCAGTCTGCCCGTCTCTAACTGGAGCTTATTATGAGAAACATCCGCTTGCAATTAACCTCGATTGCCGTGTTATTGGCCTTTTCGGTCGCTATATTTGGCCAAGGTCGACCACGTCGAGTAGGAACTCAAACAAACACGGCTCCACCCCCTCCACCGGATACTCGTCAGGCTCCCATCCTCGGTGGCTCTAATTACCCCAACAACAATCGACCTTCGAGCCAGCCGAAGCAGGAACCGACTGCTGGACCAGAAGAGGTGGACGCAGGGGATGTCGTACGGGTCAACACGACCCTTGTAACCGTACCTGTAAGTGTGATGGACCGTGACGGTCGTTACGTTCCGAACTTAAACAAAGAAGACTTCCGGATTTGGGAAGATGGAGTCGAACAACAAGTAGCGTTTTTCGCTTCGGTCGACAAGCCCTTCTCAGTAGTACTCATGCTCGATACGAGTCCCTCCACGCAGTTCCGATTGGAAGATATCCAGGATGCCGCGATCACCTTCGTCAATCAGCTTCGGCCCGATGACAAGGTGATGGTCGTATCGTTCAATGATGACATCAAGATGCTCAGTGATTTGACGAGCGACCGATTCAAACTTCAACGAGCAATTCAACGAGCACACACCGGCGACGGAACTCGTTTGTATGACGCCGTCGATGTGGTGATTAATCAGCGTTTGAATCGACTCGATGGTCGTAAAGCAATCGTCTTGTTTACGGATGGGGTGGACACAACCAGCAAACGAGCCACCTATGAGACTAACATTACGGATGCTCAGGAACTCGATGCTCTCATTTATCCAGTCCAGTACGACACTTCGAGAGACCTTAACAATGGCAGTATCGGTTACCCGAGTGGCGGTCAGATCGACGTCTGGGGTCAGATCCTTGGTGGCATATTTGGGGGCGGCGGCGGGATGGGAGGAGGTCGACGAGGCGGCGGAGGTTATCCATCACCCGGTGGCCGCCGCGGAGGAAGCCGGTCTGATTATTCAATTGGAGGTCAGTACCTTCGCGAGCTGGCCGAAAGTAGCGGCGGAAGGACTTACCAGGCCGACTCACTACAAAACATGTCGTCCGCGTTCGGCAATGTAGCTGAAGAGCTTCGGCGACAGTACACAATCGGCTATTACCCGAAGCGTTCGCCACAACCGGGACAAAGACGTCAGATCAAAGTTCGAGCGAATGAACCTAACCTGGCGGTGAGGGCTCGCGACAGCTACATCTTCAATCCCAACGGCACAGCTGTGGTTGATGATTCCGCACGTACCAATGCACCGGTCCTGAAAAAGCTAGTTGAGCAACGAAGGTACTAATCGTCAAACTGTGGCTGAAGATCGCGGGGCGATGATTTCATTCGGAGCGACGTCGGACGCAGGTAGTCGAACTATAAGTATCGCTCCTCCGCTCTCGTCGCGATTCACAGCCTCGACAGTTCCTCCGTGGAGTTCGACGAGGTGTCTCACAATCGCAAGTCCTAATCCCAATCCGCCGTGTTTTCGTGTACTCGAACTATCCGCCTGACTAAATCTTTCAAAAATTCTCGGCAAAAACTCTGACGGAATTCCAGGACCCGAATCTTCTATTCTGATTTCCGCGAGTGAATTCTCGCGACCCAGATAAATATCCACATAGCCATGGTGCGGCGTAAACTTCACAGCATTCGCAAGAAGGTTCCAAAAGACTTGCTGTAAGCGATCGACGTCGCCTTTAACCATCAAATCCGGTGAGTTAAAGCGAGTTTGAATATTAATTTCTTTTGCTTCTGCGGCTGGTCGAATCGCGTCAATCGCGTCGTGGATGACCAAGAGAATATCGACCGGTTGAGTGTTGACCCTTAACTTTCCCGTGATTATTCGAGAAACGTCCAAAAGGTCCTCGATGATCTGCTTCTGAATACCAGCGTTTCGCTCGATTACCTCAACCGCGTGAGCGGCCCCTTCATCTCCGAGCTGACCAGATTGCAGCAATCGAGACCAACCTACAACTGCGTTAAGTGGAGTCCGTAGTTCATGTGAAACTGTCGCCAGAAACTCATCTTTCAAACGATTGGCCTCCTCAGCTCGGGCACGCGCTTCGCCTTCGCTATGTAGGAGTTCCGCATGTTCAATTTCGGCCCTAACTGCGGCCGTAATATCCATGGTGACTCCGCGCATGCCAATTGGGCCAGTTCCGTCCGAAACCACAATCGACTGGGATTCAACCCAAACTTCGTGACCGTCTTTGTGAACCCAACGAAATCGGCTACTACCCCCGACACCGGAAGCGTAGATTGCGCCCGCCTCTCGTGCAGCGCGTTCCCGATCGTCTGGATGGACCAGCGTAAGCCAGAAGTTCGGTTGAGATAACCATTCTTCTTTGCTGTAACCCAACATCTTCTCAACGTGGTTGCTAACGAAATCTATTCGTTGTGTCTTTACGTCTGGCTGGCCCCAGGCTTCCCACACTACTCCAGGGACATGCGCGACAATGTCCTCAACGCGACGACGATGTTTCTCGAGCTCAGTTCCAAGTTCTCGTTTCTCAGTTTCAACTCGTCTACGTTCTCTAATTACCGCGGCAACGACTAGTGTCATCAATGATGTCATTGCAAGATAAGACATGAGCAACAGCAACGAAACATTTGGGTTGCTGTGTACAAACGAGCCATAGCCTTGTCGCACACCCCAGATCGCGATAACGGAGACTAGAAGATTCGAAGTGGTTACGATGCGTTGGTCAAACTTTAGTGCAGCCCAAAGAAGAAATGGAAGTGCAAAATAGGCCAGCGGGTACGTCTTCACTGGACCAGGGAACCATCCTCCAAAAATCACCATCGACACTAAAAACAGCAAAAACATAAGGAGGCCTATTTCAGGCAATTCGTTCGAAGCGAGCCGCCTCTCGCTAACCCAGGAAAGTATGAAGGGAGCAACAATGAGAGCGCCGAACCCATCACCCATCCACCACGTGATCCACAGCGATGAGAAGCGAACCCATTCGGCAGCGCCACTGAGACACAAAGTCAGAGTGCCAAACGTCGCACTGACAAGTGGCGCAACTATCACTGCGACTAATACAAACCAGAGTGTCTGGCGAATCGTGTCGAGTGAGCCACGCCAACTTGGTAACCTACCGAGCAAGAGAACGGGAGCAAACGCCTCAAGCGTATTTCCAACGCCGATAGCGACGGCTGAGGGTAAAGAGATGTGTGTTAGAAGATTAGCCGTAAAGGCCCCGAGGAAGATGCCGGGCCAGACCCGTGGTCCAAGAATTAGTAAGGCTGCGATTGCAATCCCGGTGGGCGGCCATACGGGCGTGACGTTTGTATGTACAAAGGCGAGCGAGAGGCCAAGCTCAGCTGCTGCAAAATAGACTACTGCCACGGCTGCGTTCAAACCAACCAGGCGAATAGAATTTTGTCTCATTAGTGAAGTTTCTTAAAGTTGGACCTCAGGTCAGATCGACTCGCGGATTGTAAACTATTGCACGATCCATTCATGCTGGATAATTGTTTCGCTGGCGAACAAATTTGATGTGCTTCAGAGGCAAGAAAAAAGCGCGGCGGTTTTTGCCACCCGCCGCGCCAACTATACCCACAGGAGGAAAGGGGTATTCAACGGTCAGATAATAACACGACGACCCGTCAGGTTAATAGCCGGAAATGCTCCGTATGACCAACAAATACCACTCAAAATCCAAGTTTCTGTGAGGCCTGCGACAGTGAATTTCGGAACTTAAAGTAAATCCTCAACTTATCGCTCTCTGAGGCCGGGTGTCCGGCCATATTTTTCCTAGGACAAACCCAATCAACCACAAGGCAGCCCCGGTCACCAGAGTCAGGACAATCCAGAACTGCCAGTACGCGCTAAACCTTTGCTCCCAGCCGGCCTGAATATGGTGAGCCAGATTTACATTAAGCTCCGGGGACGTGAAGAGGTAGCAAAGTAATTGCATGATGAGGTACCAAATAAACGCATACAGCCATCCCTGACGATTCATGCCGACCAGGCTGACCGCGACTAGTCCTACCGCTAAACCCCCAAGGTGAGTCAATGTAGAGGTCAGGAACACGCCCCAGGCCAGTACCACGTAGATAATCCAGACGAGTAAACCCGGAACAGCCCAAATGGTGGTCATCCGAATCAGGTTTGGCTTCTGAAACAAAAGGCCTATAGCAAGAATCAGGGTGCCGATATTGCACATCCAAAGCATATTTCCCGGCTGGTTGATTCTGAGGTAGTGAATGAATTGGGCTATGAAGAAGAAAAGTGATAGCAGTCCCAACAACTGCATCTTTCTCTTAGGGGATATGTTTATCGACAAACCAACCTCGTTAGTTGCATGCGACGTTTCAACGCTAGAATAACACTTCACAAAAGTTTGATTGAATGTGGCAATTGGAGTCTGGATCAGTTCGTTCAGCGGATCCTTTCAATTTCTGCCATTTACTTGAGTCGTAGTAGGTCGAAGTTGAAACTCCAGCGACTAAAGTCGATGGTGTCTCCCAAAGAATCTATCAGGCGTTGAACTACCAAAAAATTGAGCCCCCACCCGGCTGAAGCCGGTGGTGTCTGACCTTTACTGACCTCATTGGCGCATCACAGCAAACCTTAGTCCAAGAACTTGCTACCCAAAGAACGAAACCAAAACTAAAAACAATGACCGTCTTGACAAGTTGAATCTTGAAACGGAGACTAGCGCTCGAGGCACAAACCCATTTCTATGTCATCGCTCGACGACTTACTAAATCGATCTATTCCTGAACTCACAGACCTTTATGTCGAACGTCGACGACCGGTACCTAAAGGTTTACTTGAAGCACTGGACTCCGATCCGAGACAAGGTGCTCAACAACTCGCCCGGCGCATACGCAGCAGATATCGCGACAACCGTTCTGAAGGACAACGCTTACACTTCCTGCTGCGATTCGAGATCGAATTGTGGAGCGACGGGTTTAACTTCGTAGCCGGTGTAGATGAAGCGGGGATGGCTCCTTTGGCCGGACCGGTTGTCGCTGGAGCGGTGATCCTGCCACGAAACTACAAACTACGTGGCTTGAATGACTCAAAGAAAATTCTCGACCCCGAGAAACGAGATGAACTGGCGATCCAGATCAAACAAGACGCATTGTGTTGGTCAGTTGGATTTGCCGCAGTCGAAGAGATCGACAAGATCAATATCTATCATGCAGGTCTACTTGCCATGCAACGCGCGGTTGAAGGATTGAGCGCTAATCCTGACTTTATCCTCGTCGATGCCAGAAAAATTCCAAACTGCACCGTTCCTCAACGCGGAATCATTCGCGGCGACGCGCTCTCCGCCAGCATCGCAGCTGCATCGATCATAGCCAAGACGACTCGTGACGCTCATATGCTTGAGCTTGATCAACTCTACTCAGGGTACGGGCTCGCGTCACACAAAGGCTATCCCACTCCAGAACATTGCCGCGCGCTAAAGACACTCGGAGCACTTCCAATTCATCGCCGGAGCTTTGCACGCGTACGTGAAGCTCTTGGTCTCGATCCAATTCAAAACGAGCTCTTTGGTAATGAGGAAGAACCGCAGCAACAGATGACCGCCACGCCGGGAAACTAACAACTCAATCCTTTCGCAACAGTTAAGAAATTACTTTAGGCTGTAATTCAAACATGGCTTCGTTGACTGAGTACAAAAAGAAGCGGAAGTTTGATAAGACTCCCGAACCTGGTCCGGTAAAGAAGCGCACTCGTACTGGACGGATGTTTGTAATTCAAAAACATCGCGCAACTCAGCTCCATTATGACTTTCGACTCGAAGTTGACGGAGTGTTGAAGTCATGGGCTGTACCAAAAGGTCCCTCTCTTGATCCGACGGTGAAGCGACTAGCGATGCAAGTGGAGGATCATCCAGTTGATTACGCCAAGTTCGAGGGTGTAATTCCTGAAGGCGAGTACGGCGGAGGAACGGTGATGGTTTGGGACTACGGGACTTACACTCCGGAAGAAACTACTGACGCGAGTGCAGCGCTCGAGAAGGGCGACCTAAAATTCACACTGGATGGACAGAAGCTAAAGGGATCGTGGGTACTGGTTCGTACGCGCAATCGTCAGTGGTTACTCATCAAACATCGCGACTACTACACAACCGATGAAGAGGTCACTGAGATTGCACCAGTTTCGATTCTTACTCGACGCACGCTTGCAGAGATAGCGGAAGACGAAGGTGGAAACGTCAAGAAGGCCGCAACTGGAGATCCGAAATCAATACCGCGCAGGACAGGTGTAAAGCGACGTAAGAAAGGCGCGAAGGCAAAAGTTTGGCATAGCAACAAGGTGCACTGAGTTCGAACCGCAGTCCTCACAAGTTACTTTAACCATTCCGAAATTCGGCCTCATCCAAAGGTTACCCACTGCTCCAGCGAGGTGGTACGGACCTCATTCAACAAACAAACCACGGTAACTCAGCTTACCTTCGACAAGCCTGGCTGCCGGCGTGTAGGGATGTATCTCTGTCTTTGCAACATCAAGAATGTGGGTAACTACTGAGCCACGCGATTTGAAATAATCAGCAATCAGACTACGGTGACACCGCCACCAAAGCGCTTCTGCGCACATGATGGCAGTCCGCTCCTTCACCGCCAGCTCAACAAGTTCATTAACTCCCTGTTTGAACTCTTCAGTTTCCATGTAGTCCGCATACGCCCGGAATGAAGGATTAGTGAGACCCGTGTTGGTGGAATCAATCCGGCCTTTTCGCCGACCTCCGAGTGCAGGAAGATGAAGATATCCAATCTGCCTACTCAAGAGAAAACTCGAAAGTTCGTCCTTATTAAAATGCGGGAATCGACGCGAACCGGGAAAGCGCCGGACATCAACCAATGTCTTAATGTTGTAGGCGAACAGTAAAGCGTAGAAGTCGTCGGCAGTTTTCGTGGAGTGCCCAACCGTCCAAATCGGAGGGAGTACGTCTTCAACTTGAATAGAGGATTGCCGCATGAAAGATAGTAACAGCTAATCGTAAACTTCAACTGTAGGCCCGCCGACCGTTCAAGTTGTACGTCAATAAAACCTGAGGACCGAACCTCATGTTAAAGATAAGCTTCAAGTCGGAATCTACCCTTTGATGCCACCATTGGATTCCAAAGGTCTCCAAGTCGACGCACTCTCGAAGGCACGTTGTCGATGCGAAAGTTATCCATGTCCACACCCCGTTCCAGCTCTTTCCATTTCAGCGGTGTGGAGACGGTAGGGAGATCTTTTGGTCGGACTGAATAGACCGAGGCCAAAGTTCTGCCCCACGCATTCTGGTTGTAATCGACCAGCACCCTTCCCTTGGGACGTTTCGAAACCTGATAGATAGCTGTCAGTAACTTTGGTGCCTGTGACGTAACGGCCCAGGCGAACTCTTTCGCAAAAGTCCATACCTGCTTCTGAGTTGGTCCACGTTTTATCGGAACGTAGATGTGAATCCCCTTCGAGCCAGTCGTCTTTGGATAATTCGGAATTTTGAGCGAATCCAAAGCCTCCCTGATGAACAAAGCAGCTTCAATCACTTGTTCAAAACCCACACCTGGCACCGGGTCTAGGTCGAAATGAAGATAGTCGGGCCGATCAACGTCATCGCACCGTGCGTACCATTGATTCAGGTCGATGCACCCGAGGTTTATTACCCACATCAAAGAAGGCAGATCCTGAATCATTGGAAAGTCGATCACGTTCCCAGATGAATGTTCAATGCTGCAGATGTCGATCCATTTTGGCCGCGGCGTTGGCGCGCGCTTCATAAAGAAAAACTCGGAATGAGCGCCGTTCGGATATCGCTTCATCACCATTGCCCTCTCCGTAAGGTGAGGGAGCAGGGCCGGAGCCACATCGATGTAATATTGAATCAAGTCCCGCTTGGTGACGCCCAACTTGGGCCAGAACAACTTGTTCAGGTTGGTCAGTTTGACAACACGATCCCCAATTTCTACGTCCACCGTGGTCTCGGTCTTTGGGAGCTTTACCTTTGGAACAGGACGGCTGGGTAAACGTTTGGCTGAACCGCGATGAACTATTGCTGGGTGATGTTCACGAGTCGCAATCTCAAAGCTGCTGGGCATAGTTAATGTATGACTTTAGCCAACCGGTTTCAGGGCACCTAAAGTATTACTTCACTGGGCCGGCCGCGAAATCTCTTCGATTTCAATCTCAATAGCTCTCAATCCGTTTTGGAGAATTGTCCGATGAGCAGACTGAGTTGCTCGCTCCAGCTGCTGTAGTAGCCGGGCCTTCGACAAAATTAACGACTGCAGCTTTTCCTGTTTACGTAGTTCTTCAGGTGAGAGTCTTGAGTGGTCGCTTCTGGACCGTTCGGACTTCCCTTCCTCGATTTGGTCGGCTACTGCCTTGCTCTCCCAACCACGGGCCATAGTCCTGGTCCTCGCTCGAAACTTTCAGACGACGGTGCCATCCTTCAACAATGCGTTCTTTGGAATGATGATAATGCCGTCACGAATGTAATAAGATCCTTCAGGGCAGTCGGCGTGAGACACGCCCGCCTCATTCAACAGCCGACTATTCTTTCCAATGCGAGCGTTCTTATCGATGATGGCTCGTTTGACAACACTCCCCTCCCCTATTCCAACTCTCGGCATGCCGTTGCCCATATCCTTTCGCATGTCTTCAAAAGTTTGATAGTAGTCTGCCCCCATCACATATGAAGAATCGATCTGCACACCGTGAGAAATCCGGCTTCTTAGACCAACGACGCAATTCGTAATCTTTGACCCGTTGATAATGCACCCGTCGCTGATGATCGAATCATTGATCTCTGACTCCTCAATCTTCGATGGAGGAAGATAACGAGCTCTGGTGTAGACGGGCGCCTCCGCATCAAACAAATTGAATTTGGGGATCTTGGTGGTCAGGTCGAGGTTCGCGCGGTAGAAGGCACCAATAGTTCCAATGTCTTCCCAGTAACCATCGAACAGGTGAGCTTGTACGTGACCAAGTCGAATCGCGGCCGGAATAACCTCCTTGCCGAAGTCGAGCCAGTTCTGATCTTCCGCAAGCAAACGTTCCAGTTGGTCATACTTGAAAACATAAATTCCCATCGACGCCAGGTAAGGTCGGCGCGCCGCTTCGCCAGAATCGAGTCCGAGCTTTGTTGTGTCTACCTGCATCGAAAGCAGCTCGTCCCCATTTGGCTTCTCTTTGAACTCCACGATACGTCCGCTCTCGTCAGTCTTGAGCAAGCCAAACTCACATGCAGATCGCGCCTCACATGGAATAACGGAAACGGTTACGTCGGCGTTTGTTTCGTAATGCAGGTTTAAGAAGTCGCGGTAGTCCATCCGATACAGGTGATCGCCCGACAGAATCAAAAGCGTGTCGATGCCTCCGTCTCTTATGTGAGGCAAGACTTGTCTTACCGCGTCTGCAGTTCCTTGAAACCATTGAGGGCTTTCAGGAGTTTGCTCCGCAGCCAGGATTTCGACAAAGCCGTTTGAGAAAGGCGAGAACCTGTAAGTTTGCGCGATGTGTCGATTCAACGACGCAGAGTTGTATTGCGTCAACACAAAAGTGCGGAGTATGTCGGAGTTGATGCAATTGGACAGAGCTATGTCGACCAGCCGGTACTTACCTCCAAGTGGAACCGCAGGTTTCGAACGCTGCTGAGTAAGGGGAAATAGACGGTTTCCCGCACCTCCACCCAGAATCACTGCCAACAGTCTTCTACTAGCGGGCATTTGATTATCACCGGCCGATATGATTGGAGAACAAAAGAAGAATAGACGGAAAGCGTTATGCCTATCAAGTTTTATAGCCGAAATGTTGGGGAGCTTACTCGGAGAGGGCTTAGTGCCTCTGTAAGATAAGACATTCTTTACAGTTGTTCAGATAGGCCGCAGCGAGAAATTATTTGATTGATATCAACTTCTCATTCTCCCCAACCTTTAGGCTGGGTTCAAGCGCGTTACACAGATCAGAACCATTTGATGGTTTCAACGGGAGCGCCTCAAACAACCCCCACATTTCTACATGAGGATCAATTACTTCAGCGCCGATCATTCTCTGTTGATCTGACCCAATCTTCAGACACGTGTTAAGAAAGAGGACCGCAGTGGCAAGAGGTCAGTACCGTCACGCGGTAGCGTCGGGTCAATCTGCGTTTCATGGGCCAAGATATGGATCACGGACCCGACGCTACCGCGTGACGGTACTGACCTCTTGCCACTGCCGTTCGCGTTTTCACACGGTCTCTTTAGGTTGGAGAGAATGAGAAGTTGTTATCAATCGAAACGTTGACCCTGGATTGATACAGCAGGCGGAGGTAGAAAACTAATAAGACGAACCTGAAACTTGTGAGGGACTCTTTCCAGCCGCTTCCTGCGCTATCTTCACTCCCACACTTGCGCCGATTCTAGTGGCCCCAGCCTCCACCATTTTACGAGCGTCTTCGAGACCCTTCACACCGCCGGACGCCTTAACTCCTAATTCGGAACCAACGGTTCTTCTCATCAGCGCAATATCAGCAACAGTGGCGCCACCCTTAGAAAAACCAGTTGAGGTCTTTACAAAATCTGCACCAGCATTCTTAGCGGCAACACACGCACGAACTTTTTCATCGTCGGTCAATAATGCAGTCTCGATGATCACTTTGCAGATCGAGTCGTATTCGTGAGCAACCTCTACTACTGAGCGAATGTCGTGTTCCACGAGACAGTCGTCTCCACTCTTCAACGCCCCAACATTAATCACCATGTCGACTTCTTTTGCACCGTCAAAGATCGCTCTTCGTGCTTCATAAGCTTTTACGTCTGGAAGAGTCGCGCCTAGTGGAAAGCCGATCACAGTACAGACCGGAACTCCAGAACCTCTCAAGTTACAGGTTGCTGCGCGAACCCAAGTTGGGTTTACACAAACAGAAGCAAAGCGATACGTCGCTGCTTCCTGACAAAGCTTCTTAATGTCTTCGTCGGTAGCTTCCGGTTTGAGCAAGGTGTGATCAATAAGGCTGGCCCATTCACGCGCCGTCGCAGTTTCTCCCAGAACAAGACCGATGCGCGCAGCTCCTGCATCAACTATCCGGTGCATTCGTTCTGGGCAGCGATGAAAACACTCGGACGTACAACCGCACATCGCGGCTTGCTCGGCACCATCGCCATTTAATCGCGCAACGATGGCATCCGTAATCTGCTCTATTAGTTGTTCGTAGTCGCCGTTATTTGAGTAGGCCATTTTGTTAGAACAATTATGTTCGTTCTCGACTCAAATTAGCAAAGGCCAGCCGATATTTCGTAGCGGCGTCCCTCCGTGAGCGCCCTTCCTGAGGTGAGAAGGCTTGCAAAAACGAAGTGAGAATGATTCGCAAAGTAGGGCGCCCACGGGGGAACGCCGTACAAACTTAAACTTCAGCGTTGATACTGACGTTGAATGGCGTCGATTTTTTCAACGCGTTTTCGGTGACGATCTTCGCTAAGCTCCGTACCCAGCCATGCAGTCACAATCTCGCGCATTTCCTTATCGCTGATCGTCTTACTGCCCAGGCTAAGAACGTTTGCATCGTTGTGCTCACGCGAATTGCGTGCAACCGCAACGGAGTAACAAGCGGCAGCCCGCACCCCGGGAACCTTGTTCGCCGCCATCGCGCTTCCGACCCCTGCACCGTCGATCACTATGCCGACATCAGAACCCCCGTCAGCAACAGAGCGAGCTACCGCATGAGCAAAATCAGGGTAATCAACAGGGTCTTCAGAGTTGGTGCCGAAGTCATGGACCGTATGGCCCAACTGCTTGAGCAGTGTCTTGAGTTGCTCTTTCATTTTGAACCCACCGTGATCGGCGCCTACGGCAACCATCTTTGACGTCTTCGAACCACTCCGTGAAGCGCGTCTCACAATTTCAATTCCCTTTTCGTTGACCAAGTCAGCCGCGAGCGGTGTCAGACGTGCGCCTTCAGCGATTCTAAGCACGGAACCTGGTTCCATCCCGCGCACGTCATCCTCTGTGATAACACTCTTGGAAGATTCGTCACGAGCGTACGAGTTACTTGTCGTCTTACTTGGAATCGTATCGATGAAGCGACTCGGTGTTTCAGCAGCCTGAGCTTGCTCGGGAGCATCCGGTATGGATCGCGAGAGAACCTCGCGCACAAGAGACCTTACTCGATCTCGGGTTGAATCATCTGACATAGGATTTTTCAGACGTTGAAGTCACGGATATCGAGTAGACCACCGTTTGCTGAAACTAACTTCCCAAAACGAAAAGTGAAGTCCATCTTTCCAACGTAGATACCACTCTTGCCCACCTGGAAAATTTGAGTTGGCGCCCCACACGGTTGGGTTACTGAAACCGGTTTATCCATGAATGTGTGAGTATGGCCACTTGCGATGAAATCGATTCCATCTACTTTGGAAGCAACCACTCCGTCGGTTGGACGCTCGGGATTCAGACGCTCTGTATAGCCAAGGTGAGACAACGCTACAACAAGTGAACACAACTCCTTCTCTCGAAGAGTTTTCACCATGCCTTTCGCCGCCACTACCGGATCGATGTATGTAACGCCTTTAAAGTTTGCTGGAGTGATTAGTGAAACGGGACTAATACCCAAACCAAAAATGCCAACACGAATGCCGCCTACATTCTTTACAACATAAGGTTTCACCCGGCCTTCAAGGACGGTTCCTTTTACGTCGTAATTGGCTGAAACTATGTCGAAGTTAGCGAACTTGAGTGCGGCCGCAAGCCCTTCGAGTCCGTTATCAAACTCATGATTTCCAAGTGTCCCAACGTCGTACCCAATCGCAGACATTGCCTTGTACTCTACTTCCCCTTTAAAAAGATTGAAGTATGGTGTGCCCTGCATTACGTCGCCAGCATCTACCATCAGAGTATTGGGATTCTCACGTTTCAACCGTTTCACTAAGGTTGCGCGACGAGCCACCCCGCCCGTGCCCGCATATTTATCATTTGCCGGCAATGGATCAATTTGCGAATGAGTGTCGTTGGTGTGAAGAATCGTGACTACGACATCGGCAAAGAATGGCGCAGCATCGGCGTTGATTTGTAAGCCACGAGACAAGCCAAGCAGACTCGCAGCAAAAGCGGCAGAGCTTCCTAAGAATCTTCTTCGATTAATCATTGAATAACTGGTGTGGTTTTAGGATCTGGTCCAATTTGGACAAAGCGATCGTCTACTTGAGACTTAATCGCACGCTTGGCGGCAGTTTCCGCTTTCACGTATTCCATAATGGCGTCCCGGATAGTTATGTCTAGTGGGGTAATGCTCTTTGCTTCCTGCAGGAGTGCATAGGAGCCGCTCTTGAGATTTACGAGATAGTCAATTGTGACGATCTTATACAGTTTGTCATTATCAACTGCCACTTCGCGTCCTGATTCATCGATCAACTTGCCGCTGATGAACTCGGCCCGGCCTTGATCATTCCATTTGAATTCAATGCGCGCACCTGACTGGGCATCACGGGTCGCAAGCTGCATAAGCTTTGTTACCTGAGATCCGGTCATCTCTAAAACCACCAGCTTATTCTCAAACGGGAGTAGTTCGAAGATATCACTGGCCCGTATCTCTCCGGCTTGAATCTCATTTTTTCTTAGGCCGCCGGCGTTAATCATCGCAAGCGCAATCGGCTGACCTGTTTTGGCACGTGCTTCTGCCCTTATTCCATCAGCAACAAAATTCCCGATCGCCCCTGCACCAACGCCTTGTTTTTTTAGAGTACCATCGAGTCGACCTATCACTATGGAGAGCGGTCTTACCGCATCCGTGTAAGGCTTTAGCATCTTTTCTAAATCAGCATCAGGTTTGATCGATGCATCAATCAGAATCTCACTACCCTTTACATCGGTTTTTTTGGGGCTGCTGCCGGAGGGTGCCGTACTCGTATTCGATGACGAATCTGCCTGGCAAGGCTGAATAGGGGTGCCTTGAGAGAAACCTTTTTGAGAGAGAAAGACTACTGCAAATAATAATAGGGTTACGCGCAAGACACTGGTGCGCATTTCTGTTTTATCTCCGAAGATTATGCTGCTAAGCATTGACCGAAAGGAAGAGCTTGCATAGTATGTCGCACCACACGGCACATACGCAAACGTCATTGCTTGAACAATCCCCGCAGTAATAGAAGGAGAAACAAGTGGCTACCTCTTCCGCTCAACTAACGTCAGAATTTAGTAACCCAAACATCGACGTTCTGATTTCTGAAGAGAAAATTCGCAACCGAATCAAAGAATTGGGTATCGAGATTACACGCGACTACGCGGGTCTAAATCCGCTTCTGATCGGCGTCCTGAAGGGAGCATGCTTTTTTCTAAGCGACCTGCTGCGCGCCATCGATACTCGATTGGGTATTGAGTTCATGGCGATTTCAAGTTACGGCTCGTCGACGCGTACATCCGGCGAAGTGCGAATAATGAAGGACCTCGATGTTCCAATCGAGGGACGGCACATACTTGTAGTCGAAGACATAGTCGACACGGGACTGACACTTTCTTACTTACTTGCAAATCTGGAATCACGTGGTGCCGCCAGCGTGAAATTGGCGGCGCTCCTCGACAAGCATGAACGTCGTCAGAAAGAGGTGAAGATTGACTATCTTGGCTTCCAGATCCCCGACGAGTTTGTTGTTGGATACGGCCTCGACTTTGCCGAACGTTACCGCAACCTGCCCTTTATTGGCGTGTTAAAGAATCCAGAGGTTTAAGTTTCCGTTGTCAGACAAGCTTCAGCTTGTCGGTCATCATTAACTCGTTACTGTGAACCGACAAGCTAAAGCATGTCGGACATTAAGCATCCGAAAGAGAGTAAACATGAAAGCCGTCCTGCTATCGATCCTGCTTCTACTTTGTGCCATTCCCGCTCTAGCTCAACAGCAAGACTTTTCTAAAGTCGAGATTAAGGCCACTAAAGTTGCGGGAAATGTCTATATGCTTCAAGGCTCAGGTGGAAACATAGGAGTCTCTGTTGGCTCGGACGGAATTCTGATAGTTGATGATCAATTCGCGCCGCTGGCCGACAAGATCCGCGCGTCGCTGAAAACGCTAGGAGAAGGCAAGCTCAAGTTTATTCTCAACACTCACTGGCACGGAGATCATACCGGCGGCAACATTGCCTTTGGACCAGAAGCGCCAATCATCGCTCACGACAACGTTCGTAAACGGCTTAGCACTGAGCAAAGATCCGAAGTCTTTAAGATGACAACGCCTGCGTCTCCAAAGGAAGCTCTTCCCGTAATCACTTTCGACCAATCTCTCAGCGTATATTTTAATGGCGAAGAAATCCGCGCAATTCACTTCCCTCATGGACACACCGACGGCGACAGTGTGATCTTCTTTACTTCTTCCAACGTCGTGCACCTTGGCGACGATTTCTTTGCCGGAAGTTTCCCGTTTGTGGATCTGGAGAGTGGTGGCAGCGTCGAGGGTTTAATTAAGAACATCGGCGAACTCATTACGAAGATTCCCGCGGGAGCAAAATTGATTCCTGGCCACGGTCCAATTTCTAATGTCGATGATCTCAAGAACTATCATCACATGCTCGTAGAGACAACGAGCATCGTGCAAAAGAAAATTGCGGCGAAGAAAACGTTGGACCAGATAAAGAAGGAAGGCTTGCCTGCGGAGTGGGCACCCTGGGCAGCAGGTTTCGTAAAGACTGATATGTGGCTCGAGTTGGTCTACAAAAGCTTAACCATGAAGTAAGTCTAAATAGCTTTTCCCAGCGATCAACTTCAAGCCGAAGTTTTCAGCAACAGTCTGACCGATATCCGCCAGGGAATCTCGCGTACCAAGGTTTACGCCTTGTCGTGCTGTCTTCCCAAAAACAAGTAGTGGGGCGTATTCACGAGTGTGATCCGAGCCGGGGAACGTTGGATCATTACCGTGGTCAGCCGTAATCATCATCACGTCGTCATCGTTCATCGCCGCCTCGATCTCAGGAAGCCGACCGTCAAAGTATTCCAGCGCTTTCGCGTAGCCCTCTGTGTCACGACGATGTCCATACAACATGTCGAAGTCGACTAGGTTCGAGAAGATGAGACCTCTTGTTTTTGCTTTTAGAGCTGACAGCGTTTGGTCTATCGACTGTTGATTATTCTTTGCAGTCAAATCCTTTGTGACACCCATCGAGTCGTATATCGAGGCAATCTTTCCGATACAGACCACGTCGAGTCCCTCGTCAGCGAGTGCAGGAAGAAGATTCTCTCGCGGTGGTGGAACTGCGTAATCGTGTCGGTTCTCCGTTCGATAAAACGAACCTGGTTGGCCAAGAAAGGGACGCGCAATCACACGACCGACTTTGTGTTCACCATCCAGAATCCGCCGGGCAGTTTCGCAAATCTCATATAACCGATCGAGTGTTATCACTTCTTCATGCGCTGCAATTTGAAAAACGGAGTCAGCCGACGTGTAAACAATAGGCTTCTTCGTCTTTACGTGCTCCTCACCTAAAACTTTGATTATCTCGGTGCCGGAAGCGGGGATATTTCCAAGTATTCCCGGAACGGAAGTTTCCTTCACAAAGCGATCGATTACCGCTTCGGGAAAACCGTTGGGATAAGTCGGGAATGCACGTTCGAGGATGATCCCTGCCATTTCCCAGTGCCCAGTGGTCGTATCTTTTCCGTTAGACCGCAACGCACACCGGCCATAGCCACCTACAGGGTTCGCTAAGGGCGGAAGATTTTTTAACGGGCGTATATTGCCCAATCCGTAACGTTGCAGGTTTGGCAGGTTGAGTTTGCGAGATTCTAAAATATGTCCAAAGGTGTCAGAACCTGCGTCACCCCATTCGGGAGCGTCGGGCATTGCACCGATTCCAGCACCATCTAGAACAATTAGTAAGACTCGATTGAAAGGGGACATTATGTTTGGTTGTTTATCGAGAGAACTTTACTTTGGAGCGTAATATCCGTCGCGCGCACGAATCTGGGCCTTATCTTTCAAGCCTCGCACCTCTAGATGAATCGCTCGAAATTTGCCGTCGCGCGCCTTGTTGGTTGGATAGTAACCGATACTGTAAAGCGTGCCGATATCGGCTGCGACGCGTGCAAATGCGGCTTTTGCGTCGGAAAGACTTGCGGCGACAAAGCTACGTCCGCCGGAAGACCGCGAGAGATCATTCATCTCACGTCGCGCGAGATTATAGAGTTCGCGACTGATCGACATTTTCTCAAATTGACCCATCTCGCAAAAGTTATTGAAGTCTTCAGCTTTTGAGTTGGGAGCAAACAACTGGCGATAGCGTTGTAGCTGACGTTGGGAAAGGGTCAAGCGTCCGTCGTCCTGACAATCTTTCATCAAACGATCTTCAACGAAGTCTTCAGTGTTGACCTGGATGAAATAACAGGCAATTCCTTTGCTGGATAACTTCATCTTGGCGGTCGCAAAGTCAGACGTGCTGGTGGAGTCAACACCATCAGTCAAGGCTACGAGTGCTCGACGGCCCTTCATATCGTCGGTTGGTTGAGTACGAAAAATGGTATCGGCGACTTGTTGGAGTGAATCGTAGAAAGGAGTGCCATTGCTCGCACCAAGGATTTCAATCGCCTTGTGAAGTTTTCTTCGATCAGTGGTTAGCTCTGTCAAGACTTCAACTTCGGCGACGAGCTCACCATTTGTTTTGGCAGTATTGAATGAGACAACTCCAACGCTATCGCCAGGACGCAACGCATCGATAAAACTGTTTGCTGCCTGACGAATCAACGACACATCATCCCGCGTCGATCCGGATGTGTCGAGAACCAATGCGATCTCGAACGGAGTATCAACCGTTCCGAAGTTGGTGATTGATTGCGGTTTGCCATCCTCGAGAATCTGAAAATTCTCGGGTTTGAGTCCTGTCAACGGCCGGCCGTTGCTGTCGATTACTACGGCTGGAACCGACACCAGTTTGGTCTCTACCCTTACAACGTCGCCCTCATCCACTTCGTCTGAGCCATCGCTTGCGGGCTTTGTCTGTTCGGTCGTTCCCCCCACCCCAACTCGTCTGGGACGTTGATTTTGCTGCTGCTGGGTTGGTTCCTGGGCGTGAGTTCCGTGCAGTGAAATGCCAATCAGAAGAATCACGGGAGACAGCAGCGTCACGAGAATGACTCGCCAGACATATTTTCGGCGTTCCATTGATATTGACATGTTATTTATTCGGATGGGCTCGCTTGAGGAGAATATAACGACAGAAGCCCAACTGCAAAACCTAAAGGTTACCCTAACTTGACACTATTGACCTCTTCTCTTAGCATGACGCTCGCTCGTTGCGACCGATACGACGCGATGTTCTTTGGATAAGAAACGTGCCCCAAAAGGTTTTCTGACGGATTCGAAAGCCGTCACATTTATCGAAGAAATGACGACAGGGTCATTTCTACGAAGGCACGTACGTCAATGGTAGACGGCTTCCCTTACAAGGAAGAGGTTGGGGGTTCGAATCCCTCCGTGCCTACCAGGTCTGAAATGTCCGACAAACTTTAGTTTGTCGCTCTAGTTTGTCGTTTGAGCACCCGACAAATTAAAGTTTGTCGGACATTAGAATCGGCTTTTGCGGAGTCGTAGTTCAGTTGGTTAGAACGCCGGCCTGTCACGTCGGAGGTCGCGGGTTCGAGTCCCGTCGGCTCCGCCACTTACATCAATGAATGGTGGTAGTTGCGCCCGTCTCTTGTTGACGGGCGTTTCTATTTTGGTTGGTGTATCTGAATTTGTAAGGATTAGCCTTGAGATCCAGCCCGAATCTCCCCCACTCTGACTAGCAAACCTTAGATCGAGGTGCTTGTAGCGCTCCATAGGGGCTGAGGTGTGGCCGGTCATTTTGCGAATGATGGCTCTCAGTTCTTGATTTCAGAGATCGTCTAGCCCAGACTTCAAAGAACTGTTACTCGCCTTCAACGCACACGTCGTTGAATACTTGATTGTAGATGCGCACGCGTTGGCAGCGTACGGTCATGTACGCGCGACTAAGGATATCGATGTCTGGGTAGGACCGAGCCGGGAGAACGCACAAAGGGTGCTACAAGGTCTTTCAGACTTCGGCGCGCCACTGGGCGATCTCACATTAGAGGATTTGATCAGAGCAGGAACGATCTTCCAGATCGGCGTTCCGCCTTTGCGGATCGACATAATCACGCAAATCGACGGTGTCGAGTTTGCAGATGCCTGGCCCGATCGTTTTGAGACTGGTTTTGGGGGCGTGCCGGCCTTCGTTATTTCTCGGCACCACTTAATCAGGAATAAGAAAACGGCAGCTCGCTTGCAAGACCTCGCCGATGTCGAAAAGTTAGAGGAAAGGGACAATCGCGAATAGGGTTTCAAATCGCGGGATGAAAGTCGCGCAACGAAAGCCGGTCTGCCATCCACAACGTCGCCTGCAAGATGACTCACTTCCTCCCTAGTTGCTTCTTTGCGACCGCAACTACCTGGTCCGGTTCGAACCCAAACTTCCTTTGCAACTCCTTGAGTGGGGCGGAGGCTCCGAACGTCTTCATACCGACGACGTAACCAGAGGCGCCAACGTATCGCTCCCATCCCAAGGTGGAGGCTTGCTCCACGGCGACGCGCGCCTTCACGTTTGGCGGTAGCACACTGTCGCGATACTCCTCGGTCTGGTGATCGAAAATTTCCCAGGACGGCATCGACACTACCCGTGAGCGAATGCCTTCAGCGAGCAGCTTCTCGTGGGCCTCGACCGCGAGGCTGACTTCGCTGCCCGAGGCGATGAGAATCACTTCCGGATCTCCGCCTGGAGAATCCGCGAGCACGTATGCGCCGTGCGCGACTCCGGAAGCCGGTGCGTACTTGCTGCGATCGAACGTCGGTAAGGGTTGGCGAGATAGCACCAACACCGCAGGCTGATGGCGTAATTCCATGACGTAGCGATAAGCCTCCACGACCTCATTGGCGTCGCCGGGACGCAATGTAAGCAGACCTGGTATCGCGCGTAGTGAGACAAGCTGCTCGACCGGTTGATGAGTGGGACCGTCTTCTCCGTCGCCCATAGCGTCGTGCGTAAAGACAAAAATAGCGGGCAGCTCCATCAGCGTCGCGAGCCGAATTGCGGGGCGAGCATAGTCGCTGAAGATGAAGAAAGTTGCACCGAAGGCCCGGAGTTTGGACAGCGAGAGTCCGTTCACGATCGCTGCCATTGAATGCTCTCTGATACCAAAATGCAGGTTCTTCCCGTTGGGACTTTCAGCCTGAAAATCTCCCGCCCCAGAAAACGTCAGTATTGTCTTGTTCGATGGTCCAAGATCAGCAGAACCGCCGAGGAACCAGGGAATGTTTTGTGCGAGCACGTTCAATACCTTGCTTGAGGCATCACGCCCGGCAACGCCTTTTGCGTCGGGAGGAAAAACAGGGAGATCATGGTCCCATCCGGCTGGGAGTTCCCGGCGCTGCATTAAGTCGATTTCGTTTGCCAGTTCGGGATACTTGGCCCTATAGGCTTCCAGCAACTTGGTCCATTCATGACGCAAACTCGCGCCGCGTATTCCCACACCCGCTGTGAAATGTTCGTACACTCCATCCGGGACGAGAAATTTTTCATCCTCGGGCCATCCGTAGCTCCGTTTCGCGAGTCGAACTTCCTCGTCGCCGAGGGGCTCGCCATGGGCTGCTGCGCTGTCCTGCTTATGCGGCGAACCATAACCGATATGACTATCCAACACGATGAAGGTGGGCCGGCCCTTCGTCTTTTGGAAGATGCTGAGGGCTTTTTCGATACGATCGATATCGTTGGCGTCTCCGACTCTCAGCACGTTCCATCCATAAGCCAGGAAGCGCGTCGCGACATCCTCAGTAAACGCCAGACGCGTGCTTCCCTCGATCGTGATGTGGTTGTTGTCGTAGACCCAGCACAGATTGTCGAGGCCAAGATGACCGGCCAGTGATGCCGCTTCTGACGCAACGCCCTCCATCAAACAACCATCTCCGCAAACGGCGTAGATGTTGTAGTCGAAGATCTCGAAGCCGGGTCGGTTGAAATGGCCGGCGAGCCACTTCTCCCCGATCGCCATGCCGACGCTCGTGGCAACGCCCTGCCCCAGTGGACCGGTCGTGGTTTCGACGCCCGACACCCAATGGTATTCGGGGTGACCGGGTGCCTTACTGTCGAGCTGCCGGAACCGCCTGATGTCGTCGAGCGTCACCGAAGGTTCACCCAGCCTTTCATATTCGGCATTGACCGCGCGTGTGCCGGTGAGATGAAGCGCCGACCATAGCAACATCGAAGCGTGGCCGTTCGAGAGAACGAAGCGATCACGGTTGGGCCAGATCGGATCTTTAGGATCAAATCGCATCACCCGATTCCAGATCGTATATACCAACGGAGCCAGGGCCATCGGCGTCCCAGGGTGTCCAGATTTCGCCTGCTGAACGGCGTCGATCGAGAGTGTGCGGATGGTGTTGATGCAAAGTTGATCGAGTTTCAAGTCGGCCGAATGGTCGATTGCTTGCACGGTGCTCATGGTGATCTCCTTGTTCTTTCTCGTACTGTTGCTAGTGGCTCTGCTTCTCCAGTGAAGCAACTTTGCCAAGGCGGCGCAGGTGGCGTTCGGCCTGACTGAATTCGGCCGCCAGAAAAGCCTGGATAAGATCCCATGCTACTGACGGCCCGACTGTGCGACCGCCCATACAAATAGTATTCATGTGATCATCCTCGACTCCCTGCCGGGCAGAGAAGTGGTCCTCGATCAAGGCGGCTCGCACGCCCTGAACCTTGTTGGCACAGACAGACGCACCCACGCCGCTACCACATACCGCTACCCCACGATCCACCTCACCCGCCGCCACCGATCGTGCCAGGGGGATAACAAAATCAGGATAATCGTCGCCTGGATCCAAACTATGGGCACCAAAATCGACGACCTCATGACCCGCTTCTTTGAGGCGAACCAACAAATCTTCCTTTAACGAAAACCCACCATGATCGGTGGCGATCCCGACACGCATATTCACTCCTTATTTATATCGATTCGGACACTCGTCCCTGCTCAAGCGGTTTGGCGTGCGACCGCAAACGCTTCCTCATGGATTGTTGGATTGTGCCAACCTCCCGGTGGTGTCACTCGCTCGGCCTCACTCGGCCCCCAAGTATTCTTTTCATATTCGTAGATCGGTGTGCCCGTTTCCAACACTGGATCTACAATGCGCCACGCCTCTTCGACGTAATCTTCCCGCGCGAACAGGGTTGAGTCGCCTTCCATCGCGGCTCCCAAAACCCGTTCGTAAGCGTCCATGTCGCCGGCGTGCGGGGAACGACTCGCCACCATTTCAACCGTTTGGGCGGCTATCTCCTCGCCCTGAGTCATGACCATCATCCCCATAGCTATGGTCACGTCGGGACCGAGCCGGAGTCGTAAGTGGTTCTCCTTCAGAGCATCGGCAGGGATCAGTGACGGAGGCTTGCGAAACCGGCCCACAATTTCGGTGCACGTTACAGGAAGGCATTTGCCCGCACGAATGTAGAAAGGGACTCCTTTCCAACGCCACGAATTGATCTCGAGCTTCAACGCGGCAAAAGTTTCCATCTCTGAGCCTTTCGCCACTCCACTCTCATCTCGGTAGTCCTTGAATTGGCCGCGCACCAAATCCTTTTCGTTTATGGGCGGAATAGCCTTAAGCACTTTGACCTTTTCGTCGCGGATGGATTCGCTGTCGATTCTGGCCGGTGGTTCCATTGCCAGATTCGAGAGAACCTGAAAAAGATGGTTCTGAATCACGTCGCGAATTGCGCCCGTCTTATCGTAGAAAGCGCCCCGGCCCTGGACGCCGAAATCTTCAGCCATCGTAATCTGCACGCTGTCGATGTAATGGCGATTCCAGAACGACTCGACAAACGTATTCGCGAAGCGAAAGACCAGGAGGTTATTCACCGGTCGTTTCCCCAAATAGTGGTCGATCCGAAAGATATTTTTTTCTTCAAGAGCGCCAAGCAGAATCTGGTTCAGTTCCCTGGCTGATTCAAGATCACTTCCAAAAGGTTTTTCGACGATGACACGGGCTCCTTTGGCGCAGCCCGATTTCGCTAGCTGTTCCACGACCGCTCCGAATAGGAGCGGCGGGATCGCCAGATAGTGTGAAGGTCGCTCAGCCATATCCAATTCTTTTCGGAGTGCCTCAAATGTCGCAGGGTCCTGGTAATCGCCATCAACGTAGCGCAGTAGACCGCACAACTTTTCGAAAGCTGCTGGATCGACCCCGCCGTGTTTTTCAAGACTTTCATGCACCCGCGCTCGAAGCTGGTCCAGATTCCAACCGGATTTGGCCACGCCGATTACCGGCACATTCAGATGCCCACGCTTCACCATGCCTTGCAGCGATGGAAAAATTTTCTTGTAGGCCAGATCGCCGGTCGCGCCGAAGAAGACCAACGCGTCTGATTGTAGATTTGTCATACGTGCTATTCCTTCATATTTCGGTAGCGGCGGATCAAGTTGTTTGTTGAACTGTCATGATCGAGCTTTGGTTTCTCCTCGCTCTCCAGCTCCGGGATAATGCGCTGAGCCAGCACCTTGCCGAGCTCTACTCCCCATTGGTCGAACGAGTCGATATTCCAAATGACGCCTTGGGTGAAAACGGAGTGTTCGTAAAGGGCAACGAGTTTACCGAGCATTTCTGGTGTGAGCCGTTCGGCAAGAATCGTGTTCGATGGCCGGTTACCCTCGAAGACGCGATGCGGCACCAGCCAGTCCGCCGTGCCCTCAGCCTTCACCTGTTCGGGCGTCTTGCCAAACGCTAGCGCCTCGGTTTGAGCGAAGACATTTGCCAGGAGCATGTCGTGATGCCGGCCCAGCGGATTGAGAGATTGCGCGAAGGCGATGAAATCGCACGGGATCAGTCGAGTACCTTGATGTATCAATTGGTAGAACGAGTGTTGCCCGTTCGTTCCCGGCTCGCCCCAGTAGATAGCGCCGGTTTGATACGTGACTTCTGTTCCGTCGAGCGTAACGTGCTTGCCGTTGCTCTCCATCGTCAACTGCTGCAGATATGCCGGGAACCGCTTCAGGTACTGCTCGTAAGGCAAGACGGCCACAGTTTGCACGCCAAAGAAGTCGCTATACCAGACGACGAGGAGTCCCATCAACACCGGGAGGTTCCGCTCGAAAGGCGTAGTGCGGAAATGCTCGTCCATCTGGTGGAAGCCGTCCAGCATGGAGCGGAAATGATCTGGTCCAATGGCGATCATCGTCGAAAGGCCGATCGCCGAATCCATCGAGTAACGGCCGCCGACCCAATCCCAGAACTCGAACATATTGGCGGTATCAATGCCGAACTTCGACACTTCCGTCGCGTTCGTCGATACGGCGACGAAGTGCTTCGCGACGGAAATTTCATCACCACCCAATCCAGCCAATGACCAAATGCGAGCCGTATGTGCGTTGGTCATTGTCTCCAATGTTGTGAAAGTTTTAGATGAGACGATAAAGAGCGTCTCGGCGGGGTCGAGGTCATGTACCGCCTCAGCGAAGTCAGTGCCGTCGACGTTGGAAACGAAACGGAATGTCATGGCCCGATCGCTATAGGCTTTGAGCGCCTCGTAGGCCATGACAGGCCCGAGGTCTGAGCCGCCAATCCCGATGTTAACGACGTTGCGAATGCGTTTACCCGTATGACCTTTCCATGCACCGTTTCGCACGCGTTCTGAGAAATCAGCCATCCTATCGAGCACAGCGTGGACTTTCGGAACCACATTTTCTCCATCTACGACGATGGACGCGTCTCGTGGAGCGCGCAGTGCCGTATGCAATACCGCCCGATTTTCTGTGGGATTGATCTTGTCCCCACGAAACATCGCGTCAATTCGAGATTGCAGTCCGGCTTCCTCTGCAACCCGAAGGAGAAGCTTCAGTGTCTCGTCAGTAATGCGATTTTTGGAGTAGTCGAGGTAAAGGCCGACCGCCTCGGCCGTCATTCGCTCGCCGCGTTCCGGATCTTTAACGAAGAGTTCCCGCAGATGTAGCTTCGACACTTTTTTGTAATGCGACTCGAGGGCTTTCCATGATTGGAGTTTTTTCACTACCAATTCTTTCTTTGTTGCTGTCATGCTCGTCTTCCTTTTGTCTTCAGTTGTTACCTTACATAGAGGCAGTTAGTGCCGCGTTCTTGGATGAGATCACCCCCATCAGATCGTTCCACGACTTCACGAACGACTCGGCTCCTTCATCCTGAAGCTGAACAGCCAGGGCGTCGACGTTGATGCCTGCTTTGGTAAACCGCGCTATCACTTCTTCACAGTTGCCGCCGTCTGCTGGCAATAACTCACCCAACTCGGTGTGTGTGGCTAGTGCTTTCAATGTGCCTTCAGGCATGGTGTTCACAGTGAAGGGCGCGGCGAGACTGTTGATATAAAGAATGTCGGAGGCTTTGGGATCCTTGGTTCCCGTACTCGCCCACAACGGGCGCTGCGGACGAGCCCCAAGGTTGTAAAGGCGGGTCCAGCGTGGCGAGCTGAGAAGTGCGTGGGCCGCCTTGTAAGTACGTTTCGCGATGGCGATGCCAAGTTGGTTGTGTAGCTCATCAGGCGTCTTGCTCGCAACGGCAGCGTCCCAGCGGCTGATGAAAACCGATGCCACGGAACCAACATTAGGGTTGAGGTCAGCGTCAATCCGACGCTCGATGCCACGCAGGAACGCTTCGGCCGCCGCCAGGTATTGTTCACGCGAGAACAAGAGTGTGACATTGACCGGTATCCCGGAAAAGATTGCTTCCTCGATCGCCGGAAGGCCTTCCTTTGTCCCTGGAATTTTGATCAACAGATTGGGGCGTGCCGCTCGCGCAAACAGTTCCCTGGCTGCTGCAAGCGTGCTGGCTGTGTCGTGGGCCAGCAGCGGAGACACTTCCAACGATACCCATCCATCCACGCCATTCGTCTTATCGTAAATTGGTCGAAAGAGATCAGCGGCCCGGGTGAGATCTTCCAGAGCCAGTTCAAAGAAGAGTGCCTCACTCGATTCGTGCTTCGCTAATTTTCTAGAGATCGCTGCGTCATAAGCCGTGCTGTTCTTAATAGCGTGGTCAAAAATCGTGGGATTCGAAGTGAGCCCTGTAACCGATAGTTCGTCGATGTATCGTTTCAGCGTACCGCTATCGAGCAAGTCGCGTGTGATATTGTCCAGCCAGAGACTCTGGCCCAGGTTATGAAGTAGTTGTGTAGCTTTCATCGTGTTACCTCAGTTAATAGCAAAGAATTCCATAAAGCCTGGCTCAGCTCGCAGGTCTACCAAGCGACAGCGCAAGGTACATGCCAGCTAGCCAGGAACTCTCGGGGGGTTAATTACGGAGCAAAGTGGGGGGATAAGGTCGATTATGCCAAAATTGCCGGATGCTCCGCAGTTGATGATGGAGGAACCTCCGCCACTGTCCCGCCTTTTCCTCTCATTTGTGATTCTGCTGCGTTCGAAATGTGTTGCTTTTGACTTGAGGTTTCAGGGATGTGCGCACGTATCCAGTTCTGCAACTGCCTGCAGCCTTATGGCGAGGAAGTTGCTGAATTACATCCGAAGGATAAGGGTAGAATGCAACATCTGAAAGTGGGTGTTTTATGACCGCTGAACAAGGGCGACTTGAAGAGGCAAGGGAGCAGGAGTTTTCCGACGCATCTCACCCACTCATCGGGCTACTGTCCAACGGCCGGTACTCCGTCATGATCACTTCCAACGGGAGTGGCTGGAGTGCTTGGGGCGACATGGACGTGACTCGTTGGAGGGAAGATGGAACCCGCGATTGCTGGGGCCAGTTTTGCTACATCCGCGATCGGTCTAACGGTAAAAGGTGGTCCACTGGGAAGCAGCCGCTATGCCAGCCGGCCGATGAGTGTGATGTCGAATTTCATGTCGACCGAGCCGAGTTCAGCCGCCGAGATGGCGACATCGAAACCAAGTGGGCTGTATGTGTCGCGCCTGACTACGATGCAGAAGTGCGGCTGGTAACGCTCATCAATCACAGCAGTCTTCCCTGCGAGTTGGACCTGACCAGTTATGCCGAGGTGTGCCTGAACCAGCGCCGAGCGGACCAAGCGCATCCGGCGTTTGCGAAGTTGTTCTTAGAGACCGAGTTCGTGGCCAGTTCGGGTGCCCTGCTCGCGCGTCGGAGGCCACGAGCCGCGGACCAAAAACCAATCTGGGCCGTTCACGTCACGGCCGTAGAAGGCTTGGACAACGATGCGTTGGAGTACGAAACCGATCGCGTGAGGTTTCTGGGCCGCGGCCGTACTCCTGCAAACCCCGCCGCTCTGGAAGCTGACGTGCGCTTGTCTGGGACGACAGGCCCCGTGTTGGATCCGGTCTTCAGTCTGCGACGACACGTGCGTCTCGACCCAAAATCCAGGGCGCGCGTCGCGTTTGTCACCGGAGCGGCCGATACCCTTGAGACGGCCGCAGCTCTTATTAAGCAATTTCAGAATCTGAAATCCGCCGACCAAGCGTTTTCCGATGCCGGGAAGCGGTCCTACGATGAGGTGCGCGATCTGGGCCTGACACCGAGCGACGTCGCACTGTTCAACCGCCTGGCGGGGACCGTCGTATTCAGTGGTTCAGTGCTGCGCTCGGCGGAAGCGGTCGCCGCCAATCGTTTGGGCCAGCCTGCTCTGTGGCCTCATGGCATCTCCGGCGATCGGCCGATCGTGTTGGTCCGTATCGCGGTGGCTGACGACGAGGCGCTGGTCCAACAGCTTGTGCAATGGCACGGTTATGTTCGCCACTGCGGCTTGGACCTGGACCTAGTCATCCTGGACGCGCGTTCCGGCGCCGCAGCCGACTCACTTAAAGCCATGCTCGAGGCCGGTCCTGCCGGCGCGACACTTGGAAAGCCGGGAGGAACGTTTGTCCTGAGTGCTGGTCGCGTCCCAGCCGAGGACATCGTGCTCATCACGGCGGCCGCGCGGACTGTCCTCGGGGCCGACCGCGGCTCACTGGCCGAGCAGATCGAGCACCGACCGGGCGCGGCTGCGCTTCCGCCCCTACTAAAGGCCACCGCGTCGTCGACCCCCACGGAAACTGCCACGGCGAGAGCAACACCTCCTGAAGAACTACAGTTTTGGAACGGTTTCGGCGGATTCACACCGGACGGCAGAGAGTATGTAATCATCGTTGACGACACGGCTCCTGGCGGTGCGGTCTTTCCGCCGGCTCCCTGGACCAACGTATTGGCTAACCCTGGTTTTGGATGTCTGGTGACGGAGGCCGGCTTGGGCTACTCCTGGGCGGGAAACAGCCAGATGAACCGCCTAACGCCGTGGTCCAACGACCCGGTATCCGATCCACCTGGCGAGGCGGTCTATCTTCGTGACGAAGAGACCGGCACAGTCTGGAGCCCCACTCCCTTACCGCTCGGCGACGGTGCGGTCGTGACCGTCCGCCATGGCCAGGCTTATAGTCGCTTCACACGAAGTAGCCACGGCCTGGATCAAGAGCTGCTGGCGTTCGTCCCACTCAGCGATCCAGTCAAGCTCTTGTGCCTGACCTTGCGTAATGTTGGCGAACGTCCGCGACGGCTGTCGGCGACGTATTACGCCGAGTGGGTCCTCGGGACTGTCCAAGACAACGCCCCTTTGCAAGTCGTGTGTGAATATGATTTGGAGGCAGGCGCTGTGCTGGCCCGCAACGCTTGGGCGGGCGCCTTCGCGTCCGGGATTGCCTTCGCCGGCGTCGGCTCGCGGCAACATACATTCACAGCCAATCGCACAGAGTTTCTCGGCCGCAACGGCTCAACTGCATCACCCGCCGCGCTGCGCCGCGTCAAGTTGTCCGGAAGCGTCGAGCCATTACTCGACCCGTGCGCGGCGGTGATGACGGACATCACACTGGCGCCCGGACAGACGGCGGAGGTAGTCTTCGTCATTGGGCAGGCGGAATCGACGGAACAAGCGCGCCATCTCATTCAGAAATACACTGCGCCGGGTACGACGCAGGAAGCACTTTCAGAAGTTCAACGCCACTGGGACCATGTCTTGGGCACCGTGCAGGTGAAGACGCCCGACGCGGAGCTGGACTTGATGATGAACCGCTGGTTGCTCTACCAAGTGCTGGCCTGCCGGGTTTGGGGGCGGTCGGCGTTCTACCAATCGGGCGGGGCGTACGGGTTCCGCGATCAGTTGCAGGATGTGATGGCTTTGGTCATCAGCGCGCCAAACGAGGCGCGGATCCATATCATGCGGGCAGCGGCGCGCCAGTTCGAAGAGGGCGATGTGCAGCACTGGTGGCATCCACCAGTCAACGCCGGTGTCAGAACCCGAATCACTGACGACCTGTACTTCCTTCCTCTTGCCGTCCACCACTATGTCACCGCGACTGGCGACCTCACGCTGCTTGACGAACAAGTACCGTTCCTGAAATCTCCGCTGCTGCGGCCGGATCAGGAAGATGATTACAGTGTTCCGAGTGTGAGCATGGAGGAGGGCAGTATCTACGATCACTGCGTGCGCGCCCTAGAGCACGGCTTCCAACTCGGGTCCCACGGCCTGCCCCTGATGGGCACCGGCGATTGGAACGATGGTATGAACAAGGTCGGCGCGCTCGGCCAAGGCGAAAGCGTTTGGAACGGGTGGTTTTTCGTCACCGTATTGAACGCGTTCGCCGAAGTTGCGGACCGCCGTGCCGATGAGGCGCAAGCCGCTTGGTGCCGAGAGCGGGCCGAGGCTTTGCGCACCGCGATCGAAGCCAACGCTTGGGACGGCGAGTGGTATCGCCGTGCTTACTTCGACGACGGCACACCGCTCGGCTCAGCCCAAAACGACGAATGCCAAATCGATGCCATTCCGCAAGCCTGGGCGGTGATCTCCGGTCGTGCCGACCCGGTCCGAGCGCAGTTGGCGCTGGCCGCGGTCGAAAAGCGCTTGGTGCGAACCGACGGCAAATTGATCCAGCTATTGGACCCGGCATTCGACAAAGGAGAGTTGCAGCCGGGCTATATCAAGGGCTACGTGCCGGGCATACGCGAAAACGGCGGCCAGTATACGCACGCCGCCACGTGGGTGGTGCTGGCCATGGCGTTGCAAGGCCATGGCGACCGAGCGTTGGAACTTTGGAACTTGCTGAACCCGGTTCGCCACACCAAGACACCCGCGGAAGTCGAGCACTATAAGGTCGAGCCTTATGTCGTCTGTGCCGACATCTACGCCGCTCCACCCCACACTGGACGCGGGGGATGGACCTGGTACACCGGGTCGGCCGGTTGGCTGTATCGAGTTGCTCTGGAAGCTATTCTCGGCATACATCCGGTTGGCAACACGCTCCGCATCGACCCGTGTGTGCCGCGCGGATGGCCGGGGTTCGAGGTCACCTATCGTCACGAAACCGCATCGTACCGAATTCGTGTTGCAAACCCGGCTGGTGTCGAACGCGGTGTCCGGTCCGTCACTGTCGACGGTCAGCCAGTCTCCGGCGGGACCGTGCTGCTCCTGAACGACAGCAGCGAGCATGACGTCCGAGTCGAACTGGGATAATGCGGAGAAACGGGCAATGGCCGAACTGCGAACGTCCGAAGACAATCCGACCCTGCTGCCGACCGCGGAGAACCTTAATCGGCTGCAATGGACGACGATCCATTACTACCTGCACGAGACCAACCCGGATAATGGACTGGTCCGGGACAAGACCGATCTGGACGCCCCGTCCAGCATCGCCGCGATCGGCTTGGGTCTGGCGACGATCCCGGTCGTCGTCGAGCGCGGCGTGGTCATTCGCAAGTTCGCGGCAAAACTCGCCCGCCGCCGGCTCTGCAGCCTCCTCGACCTCCCGCAGGGGCCGGGGCCGGATGTCGCTGGATACAAAGGCTTCTTCTACCACTTCCTCGACATTGACACCGGCCGACGAGTCTGGAACTGCGAGTTGTCCACGCTCGACTCAGCGTTCCTGTTCGCGGGCGCGCTCACCTGCGGCACCTACTTCGACGCCGACACCGAGGACGAGGCGGAGGTTCGCCGCCTAGCCGACACGCTCTACCGCCAAGCCGACTGGGATTGGGCGCGGAATGGCGGCCCGACGCTCACTCACGGCTGGAAGCCCGAGACCGGCTTCTTGCCGCATCGCTACGAGGGATATGACGAGGGGCTTTTGCTTTACCTCCTCGGCCTCGGCTCGCCGACACACCCGCTGCCGCCGGAGAGCTACGCCGCCTTCTGCGCCACCTACGAGTGGAAGGAAATCTACGGCCGCGAGTTGCTCTACTCCGGGCCGCTATTCACGCATCAGCTCTCGCACCTGTGGGTCGATTTCCGTGGGATCCGCGATGCCTTCATGCGCCAGCACGGCACCGACTACTTCGAGAACAGTCGGCAGGCGACCTTTGTGCAGCAGGAGTACGCCATCCGGAACCCGCTGGAGTTTGAGGGATACGGGAAGGATAGCTGGGGGTTCACGGCCTGTGATGGCCCCGGCTGGGTCAAGCGAACGGTGAATGGGGTCGAGCGGCAATTCTACGACTACATCGCCCGCGGGGCGCCCTACGGCCCCGACGATGGCACAGTCGCTCCGTGGGTTGTGGTCGCCTCGCTGCCGTTCGCCCCGGAGATCGTGATCCCCACAGTTCGCCACCTGGCCACGTTGCAGTTGGGCATGACGAAGCCCTACGGCTTCAAGCCCTCGTTCAACCAGACCTTCGCCGTGGAAGACAGCCCGACTGGGTGGTGGGTCACCCCTTACCACTTCGGCGTGGACCAGGGCCCGATCGTGCTCATGATCGAGAACTACCGCTCAGGATTGATCTGGGACATCATGCGCCGCTGCCCGTATGTCGTCGAGGGGCTGCGCCGCGCGGGATTCCAGGGCGGCTGGTTGTAGGAACAGCAGATCAGCAACACGCCCTCCCAGCGTTTGCCTCTGAGTGCCGAGACATCTTGAGTTTCAGCTCTTAGGAGTGCGATTCGGATTTTAGTTTTGGCGAAATTATCAAAAGGGAAAGCCTATGCCAATTTCTCCACTTGCGGGCAAGCCTGCCGACCCATCGTTGCTGATCAACGTGCCCCGGCTGGTGACTGAGTATTTCACTGGGCAACCGGATCCATCAGTACCGGCACAACGCGTGGTATTTGGAACTTCCGGGCATCGCGGCTCCGCATTCGATAACGCTTTCAACGAGGCACACATCCTCGCTATCACACAGGCGATTTGCCTCTATCGGAAGCAGCAGAGCATCGACGGACCACTCTACATCGGCGTCGATACGCACGCGCTTTCGGAGCCCGCCTTGGCCAGCGCTTTGGAGGTCCTGGCAGCGAATGGCGTCGACGTGATGGTCGATGCTGACAATGGCTACACTCCTACACCTGTAATCTCGCATGCGATTCTTAACTACAATCGCGGTCGCGAGCGCGGCCTCGCGGACGGCATCGTCATCACACCGTCACATAATCCTCCGAGATACGGAGGCTTCAAATACGATCCGCCTCACGGTGGACCAGCAGACAGTCAGATCACCGAATGGATCGAGCAAAAGGCGAACGCTTTTATCGCGGATGGCCTGCGCGGAGTGGCGAGAGTACCATTCGAACGCGCCCGGAATGCTTCAACCGTGCACACCTTTCAGTACCTTGATTCGTACGTGCGCGATCTTCCCTCGGTGATCGATCTTGAGGTAATCCGCGAGAGCAAAGTTCGCATCGGTGTGGATCCATTAGGCGGCGCGAGCGTCGCCTACTGGGATGCGATTGGCAACCGCTACGGACTCAATCTGGAGGTTGTGAATCACGCCATCGATCCTACGTTCCGTTTCATGACCGTCGATTGGGACGGCCAAATTCGGATGGACCCTTCGTCGGTCTATGCAATGGCAAGCATCGTTGGTCTTAGAGAGCGATTCGACGTGGCCTTTGCGAGCGATACCGACGCCGATCGGCACGGCATAGTAAGCCACAGCCAGGGCCTAATGAATCCGAACCAGTATCTCTCGGTTGCTATCTCGTACTTGTTCGCCAACCGCCCGCAATGGTCGCAGTCAGTAGCCGTCGGCAAGACGGTCGTTAGTAGCAGCATGATCGATCGCGTGGTGAAGAAGCTTGGCCGACGGCTGGTTGAAGTTCCGGTGGGCTTCAAGTGGTTCGTGGAAGGACTCATCGATGGCTCACTCGGATTCGGTGGCGAGGAAAGTTCAGGCGCAACATTCTTGCGTCGTGATGGCACGGTATGGACCACGGACAAAGATGGGCTTGTGCCGAACTTGTTGGCCGCAGAGATCACTGCGCGAACAGACAAAGACCCGGGCGAACATTACCAGGAGATGACAGCTGAGTTCGGCACACCATACTACACACGGATCGATGCGCCAGCGACACCGGAGCAGAAGGCGAAGTTGGCAAAACTATCGCCCGAGGCGGTTGCGACTGCCAGGCTTGGTGGCGAGCCGATTACAAGTAAATTGACTCGTGCCCCGGGTGACGGGGCCCCGATCGGCGGCCTGAAGGTTGTCACCGACAACGGCTGGTTCGCGGCACGGCCCTCCGGCACTGAGAACATCTACAAGATCTATGCGGAGAGCTTCAAGGATCAAGGCCACCTCGACGCAATCGTGAGCGAGGCTCAAGAGATTGTGAACGATGCACTAGAGTCCTCTTAGCCGAATGTGATTTCTTCGCAGGCATGTCAGTAGCAGGCTGGACCAGTGCGTCAAGGTTCACCTAAAAGAAGTCTTGTTGGCCCACCCACTGTGCCAGTAGGTGGACAGTAAGGGAGGTGGTACTGTAGCACTCCGTGACACCTGGGGTCGGGCCAATGCTCTCTCACTCACTGACAGCAAACTTAGTTGCTTGAAAATGGTTGGGACATACTTTGGCCGTTACGTCGGAGGTCGCGGGTTCGAGTCCCCCGTCGGCTCCGCCACTGATATCAATTAAAGTTGTAGTTGCGCCCGTCCCTTGTTGACGGGGGTTGCTGTTTTGGTGGGTGTAACTGAATTGTAGCTATTTGCCTTGAGAGCCTACCTGTCCCTGTCCTTATTAAAGACTCCGAATTAAATTAAAGACTCCGATCCCTATTGCTGAAGCTTGCCGTACTGGTGCAAGGGGTCTCTTTACTCAGCCTCCGCTTCGCTTCTCTCCATAACGGTTACAACAAAATTGTATAGCAACATTAATAGTGAGGAATCTGTAGGAAACTTTGCGAGCTGGCGAGTATTATGTCAGAAATTCATATTGTTCTAATTCGAGCTTTGGTAGGCGATCAGTGAACGAGGAGTTAAAGAGCAACCCGGTGATTCGGACTCCCGACCAACGTCTCCGGATTTTCGTGAGCTCCACGCTTGTCGAGTTGGCTGATGAGCGTCGAGCCGTGTCGCGCGCCATCACGACGTTGAGGCTCACGCCAGTCATGTTCGAGTTAGGGGCGCGACCGCATCCTCCGCAAGAACTGTATCGAGCATACGTAGCGCAGAGCGATATCTTCATCGGGCTATATTGGCAGAGCTACGGGCAGATCGGAGCGGGCATGCTGCGCTCTGGTCTCGAGGAAGAGTTCGAGCTATCTCAAGGCCTGCCTCGCCTCCTGTACGTCAAGGCGCCAGCCCAGAATCGCGACGCCCGCCTGACCAACCTACTCTCACGCATCAAACAAGAGGCATCGTATCGCACGTTCCGCACGCCCGGTGAGCTGAGCCATCTCGTGCGCGACGACCTGGCAACGCTGTTGAGCGAGCGCTTCGCTGCCCTTCACCCGCAGGTACAGGATACTGGCTCGGTGTCGCCACCGTCGCCGAACTCTCGCTCTCTTCCGGTGGGCACTACGTCGCTTGTCGGACGCGAGCAGGCGATCGACACGGTGGTTGGATTGCTCGAGCGCACGGACGTGCGGCTAGTGACTCTCACTGGACCAGGTGGGATCGGCAAGACCAGGCTGGCTGTGGCTGTCGGCGAACGCCTGCGAGACCGCTTCGATGCGGGCACCGTGTTCATCCCACTGGCCTCTGTCACGGAACCCAATCTGGTTTTGGAAAGCATCGGCCGGGCCGTAGGAACGCGCATGTCGGGCACGTCCTCGCCACTCGCGGCTTTGGTCGAGCAGTTTGGCGATGGCGTGTGGCTGCTGATTCTCGACAACTTGGAACAGGTGGTCGACGCGGCTCGGGACTTGGACCAACTTCTTGCTCGCTGTCCCTTCGTTAAAATCCTGGCCACCAGCCTGACTGTGCTTCGGCTACGGGCCGAACGAGAGTATCCGGTGCCTCCGCTACCGCTGCCGGACGATCCCACAGTTACGATCGATGAGCTCATGCTGTCGCCAGCCGTGGAGCTGTTCGTGGACAGGGCCGGTGCGGTGCGACACGACTTCGCCCTTACCCAGGCCAACGCTTGGGCGGTGGTGGAGATCTGCCGGCGCCTGGACGGATTGCCGTTGGCTATCGAGCTTGCTGCCGCACGTACTCGCTTGTTGGAGCCCGACGCGTTGCTGCGCCGGCTGGTGACCTCGCTCGACGCGCTTGGGACGGGTGCAGTAGATATGCCGGAACGCCAGCGCACACTGCGAGCCACGGTCGAGTGGAGCGTGGGGCTGCTTGATGACGCCGAGCGATCGCTCCTCGAGACCGTGGCTGTGTTCGTCGACGGCTGGACCGTCGAGGCTGCGGCTCAGGTCGCCAGCCTGGATGAGGATCGGGTGCTCGACCTCACCGAAGCTCTCGCTCGCCACAGCCTCGTACATCTCGACAGCACCGAGCACGGCCCCCGCTCGCGAATGCTGGAGACCGTCCGCGAGTTTGTTGCCGAACGGTTGAGGACCCGGTCCGACGTCATCGAGATCGAGCGCCGCCACGCCGACTATTACCGGGCACTGGCCGAGCAGGCCGACAGGCCGCTGCGGATGGGCCAAAACGAGTGGGCCGATCGCCTGGAGACCGAGGCCGGTAACCTGGCCGCCGCTGTGCGCTGGTACCTGGTCCATGACCCTGGACCACTGCCTCACATGTTCCGAATTCTATTGCTCTTCTGGGAACTGCGCGAACATTTGGGCGAGGCTCGCTCCTGGGTCTACCAACTTCTGCTCACCGCCGACTCGCTGGAACCCCAGACCCGAGCCGAGCTGCTGTGGATCCAACTGGTGACCGCTAACGAGGTGGGCGACGACGCGGTGGCGCTGGCGACCCGCGAACGCCTGACGCCCCTGCTGACGGAGATTGACGACCCCTTCCTCCACGCACTATCCGAGTTGGCCCTATCGTGGGTCTCGCCGATCGTCGGCGATCTCGATGGCGCGCTCCAGAGAGTGTTGGCTTCTCTCGAGCAACTCCGCGGCCAGGACGAACCGTATTGGACTGCTGTGGCCATCGTCACCGCCGGCATCATGGAAACAGCGGTGAGCCGCTACGACGACGCCCTTGTACACCTTCGCGAAGCGGGTGACCTGGCGACGCGGTTCGATAACCCTTGGCTGGCCGCCGCTTCCCGAGTGCAGCTGGGCAACTTGGCAGTCTCGCGTGGCCGGCTGGAGGAGGCTGCATCCTTGCTTGACGAGGGATTGGACTGGAGTCTGGCGGCCCACAGCACCCGTGGCGTGACCTACTGCCTGTTCGCGTTCGCGCGGCTCGCGTTCATGGAGGGTCACGCTGAGCGGGCGGCATTGTTGGCGGGGACCGCTGAGGGCCTGCGAGAGCGGGTCGGGGTGAGGGCGTGGCCGATGCTTCGGCGCGGTGAGGCCGAGCTCGTGGCCCAGCTCCGCCAAGCACTAGGGGAAGACCGCTTCGCCGAGTTATCCGCGGCAGGTTCACGGCTCAGCCGTCGGGAAGCAGTAGCCGTCGTCCGCGACCGGTCCGCCAAAAACGCCTCGCCCTGAGTTCGGTGGCCGAGATCGTGAACCCTTGCGTACGGGTGACAATCAAGTTTCGATCGTTGTTAGGCGATACAGTTCCATTGTTCCCACTTTAGCGGCACCACATTACTGTAGGAGGAATGATGTCCTTTTAGAACAACAATCCTTTTGTGCTAGCTGCGGGCGAAGGTACTCATTTGCTCAAAGATGCAAGGGTCTTCAGTCTTGGGTGCGCCATTAGGGAGTCTTTTGTGTGCCACAAACGTCCGAATAACTCTGGTTTATTGCAATTGTTTCTCGCTCAGGTACCCCGATAAACTCAAGTTTGTCGGACAATGAGCCAAAAATCGGTAATGAAATGTACTTGCATGCGAAAAACAATCATTCTGGAGAGTAAATAGCCACTCTAGACTATTGACGCGACGACCAATTTGACTAAAATCTTCCGCAACGGTGAATGTGGTTGCCGGGGTGAGGACGGTGACCAATCGAGGCTGAATGCCTCCGCCAACCTTGAGAGGCCGGTCCAAACCGGCCTTTCGGTTTTTTGCCCCACGTACTAAGCTATCCTCGAACTCATTACAAAAATGATCTCCGTTGCTGAAGCTATCCAAATCATCGTCGATCAGAGTCCAATTCTGCCGATCGAACACGTTGAACTGCCTGCGGCGCTAGGCAGGGTACTCGCCGAAGATGTCCTCGCCGACTCAGATATGCCTCCATTTGATCGGTCACAAATGGACGGCTACGCCGTACGAGCAGACGATGTCCAAACTCCTCCAGTCCGGCTGAGAATAGTTGGTGAGTCTGCTGCTGGTAAGGGCTGGCACAACGAACTCGAAGAAGGCCAGGCTATACGGATAATGACCGGCGCCCCTGTGCCAAACGGCGCTGATGCAGTTCAGCAAGTTGAATTGACGCACGAATTGCGAGACGGAACCGTCGTCGAGCTGCTTCAGTCAGTCGAAAGAGGTCGCTCAATCGTCATGCGTGGGAGTGAAATAGAGTCAGGACAGAAGGTGTTGAGCAGCGGACTCAGGATTGACGCCGCGATGATGGCAGTCCTCGCTTCATTCGGGTATTCCAAGGTTTCAGTTCGACGACAACCTCGAGTCGCAGTGCTAGCAACTGGTTCAGAACTGGTTTCAGTGGACCAAAAGCCCGGTCAGGATCAGATTCGTGACTCCAACAATTATTCGATTAGTGCCTATGCTGAAATTGCGGGTGCACTAACGAATCGATTGGCACTCACAAACGACAATACTGCTGAACTGAAAAAGCGAATTTCCAACGCAGCTGAATCGTCGGACGTTGTCATCAGTTCCGGTGGTGTGTCGATGGGCGTTTACGACTTTACCAAGGTTGCACTTAAAGAACTTGATGCCGAGATAATTTTCGAACGAGTCGCATTGCGACCTGGAAAGCCGACTGTATTCGCGCGACTTCCCAACGGGACATTATTTTTTGGTCTGCCTGGTAACCCTGTCTCTGTTTCAGTGACTTTCAATCTCTTTGCTCGTACCGCTTTGTTAAGTATGCAAGGGGCAATTAATAACAAACTAACGCACGAGACAGCTGCGCTCGCGAAAAGCATTAAGGGGAACGCAGATCGCGAGAGTTATCTACCTGCGCAGTTGACCACCAACGACGACGGACAGCTGATCGCATTCCCTTTGAAGTGGGGAGGCTCTTCAGACTTTGTAGCTTTCGCAATCGCAACGGCACTAATTGCCGTACCGGCTGGAACAAAAACACTAGAGGCGGACGCTCTTGTTAAGATCGTCCGCCTTCCGTAGTTAAGAGTTTGAGTTCTTCACACCTGCTGAACAATAGGCGCGATGCGTTCGGTTAGTCCTTTGAAGCCAAGAAACCCGGGGAGACGTTCAATGCGATTTCCAATCTTGCGGTCGAACAACTCCAACCCGTCCTTACCTGGAAATAGAGTTGCCATCACGTAGCTGGTCTCATCTTCCCTTTTCGCGCCCTGACCTACCGGAGTCCAAAACTTTCCAATCACAAATCGGGCTAGCGTTCTTGAGAGTTTTGTTTCAGACAACTTCACGCGTGCGACATTCCAGTAAAAACTCGAGTGAATCGACTCTTCTTGCACGATTCCAATTAGCAACTCTTTCAACACCGGATGTCCGGCGAGATCTGAAAGCCGGCGATACGCCTGCATCGCTGTTATCTCGTTAATAGCTCCCCAAACCATGTGAGCTCCATGAAAATGACGACCAAACGGTCGAACAGCATGGTCTACCAGGTAAGTCGAAACGATGTAACCTTTCGGAATACTGCGCGTTGCTTCAGCTTGCCAGTTTTTTCCGGTTGGAAATCCTGCTTCTTCAAGAAAACGATTCAACAGATTTCCATGATGCAGCTCTTCAATACTCCAACGATCCATAAACTTGCGAATCACGGGATCCTTGCCGGTTGGCGTCCGCAGTAGCTCCTGGTAATACATGTCAGTGAAATACTCGATATCCCGCATGTATACGAGTACCGGAACGAATGCCGGATTGATCGGGTGATTCTTAATTTCATGCCACCGAATACTGTTGACGTACTCTTTAGATAATGCTCGTGGTTGCCGTTCATACCAATCGAGCACTTCCTTATCTGTTTCGAACACAGGGGACCTCCGTCGAGCGCCTCATAATGGGTCGGTTATTTTACGTTCACCTACACTGAATCGGATTCAGTATTTAGCTAACTGTGTATTACTTAACTGAGAATTGCGAAGATAACCGAGGATAACGAAAAACTTAGCCCTAGAAGTTCCGTGTCTGAACCAAGGATAAACCGAATGCTATCACGCTGTCATTGCCTAAACTTGCTTCTGTAAAAGTTATATTATCTACTCAGTCTATGAGCCGGCTTTCGCATATCGATGATGATGGTCGTATCCGTATGGTCGATACGGGTGAAAAACCCAGCACCCAACGGCGCGCGGTTGCGTCAGCTAGAGTATTGATGCAACCGGATACAGTCGCCGACCTACGACAGAGTCGTACTCCGAAAGGCGACCCACTCGAGGCGGCCCGTTTAGCTGGAATAATGGCGGCAAAACGAACGGCCGATCTAATTCCACTTTGTCACCCATTGCCAATAACTCATGCTGAGGTGCGCGCCTCCCTGGAAAACTATGGCGTAGCTCTTGAAGCCGAAATATCGACCAATGCCCAAACTGGAGTAGAAATGGAGGCTTTGACGGCGGTTTCAGTGGCGGCGCTCACCGTTTATGACATGTGCAAAGCGCTCGAAAAAGGCATGACTATCACTGATATAAGGTTGGAACTAAAAACGGGCGGAAAGTCAGGCGATTACAGGCGATCGGCAGACTAGCTGGCCTCCGGATCGAAGCCGGAACATCCCAGCCTCGTTCTGCGTTATTCAAAACGACCTTTCAGTTTTGGCAGGCGGCGTTTTAGAATAGGAACGAAAATCACGCGCCGCCAACGAGCTACCGGAGAGTTGAAACATGAGAGTTAGTCTTTCGCGAGATGCCCGCCCACAAGCGATGACGCTGATGGTCGCCGCTGCAATTTCAGTAGTCCTTTGGTTCATACCTTATGCCGAAGTACTAACCTACCCGTTTCGAATTTTCGTTACCTTCATCCACGAAGGTGGACACGCCCTGGCGGCACTGATCACAGGCAACTCAGTCGAAAGTCTTAGCGTGGCAATGAACGCCAGCGGCGAAACCTACACGACGCAAGGCGGACTCTTCTCGCAAGTATTAATTTCAAGTGCGGGCTATCTTGGTTCAATGGCTTTTGGCGCGCTTCTCCTTGTTCTGATAAGGAAGTCAGTCGCCGCACGTCTAGTGTTAGCCGGATCAGCATTACTGATTTTCGGACTCACGTTGATCTATGGATTGTTCAAACCTTTATTTATTTCCGGTAACTGGTCTGGTATTCCCTTCACGCTTCTTGCTGGCACGTTGTTGTCAGTTGGTCTATTCCTGATCGCGCGATTTTCAAGCGCCCGCGTCGCCTCGTTCTTTGTAAGTTTCCTCGCAGTGCAGTGCGTTCTCAATGCATTGTTTGATCTCAAGACTGTGTTCTTCCTTTCGTCGTCTTTCGGTCCTACAGTTCCAACCGATGCGGTTAATATGGCCCACGCGACCGGTGTCCCAGCAATCATGTGGGCCGGGTTGTGGATCGTTCTCGCGCTGGGGATATTTTGGTTTGCGATGCGAATGTATGTTGCAGGGCGCGACAAAGGATTCCAGCCGGATCTTCCATTTGAAGAAACGCCGCAGTTCTAATCTTATCGACTAACCCTTTAGTAGTCCCTTACATCTGCACCACTCAAGCTCTTCTGTCGGAGCGCGTACGTCCTCGTGCGCTAACTCACGCAAGATTCCAGGCAAAAGAATCATTGGTCATTAGTCAATTGAAAATGATCAATTATGAATGAGGCCGGCGTGGGTAGAGTCCTTCTGCGCTAGGAAGCTGATTGATAATTGATCATCGTCAAATGACCATTGACCAATGATTCTCTTCAATCACCCATCAATCGTGACACCTCGCTCAATAGCACCCCTCTTCAACTAGTACGACGGCTGGTAGTAATTGTCAGTCGGCCCTAACTTCTTCCTCGAGTCCTTCCAACCAAACTCGTATTCGAAAGATTCACATTTCAGGTCGGAGAAACAGATGGAAAATTTATCTATTAGATTGCGAAGTCATTTCCAATTCTTAGACACCAAATGCAATCCAAAACTGGCCCAGTTCTTTACGCTTTTGACTTTCGCTTTATTAAGCTTCACAGCGACGACTATCTTTGCGCAATCTCCTAACACCGCTAACCTGATTGTTGTTGTGGTGGATCAAAACGGCGCTGTTGTAAAAGATGCCAAAGTCTCGGTCGTCAATAATGCAACGGGCGCCGAGCGCGCAGTTGAATCAGGCAGCGACGGCAGCGCCACCATTTCGGCGTTATCAATCACAGGCACTTATAGCATTAGCGTTTCCAAAGAAGGTTTTGCCAACGAGGAACAGAAAGACATCACACTTCGATCGAGCGAAACTGCAACTCTCAAAGTTACACTCCTCGTGGGTGCCTCAGAAGCAAGAGTCACGATCTTCGGAACCGCAGAAGGTGTTCATTCAAATCCACAGATTGGTTTACCACTCGTCAGTGAACAGCTTGACGACACTCCTCTACTCGGTCGCAAAGTCACGACTATCCCGCTGCTCAATTCAGCATTCCGTCAGGCAAAAGGAACTGGTGATCTTTTTGTCAACGCTACCTACTTCGTAACCGGAGTGGGTGGACGTCGTCAGACCACTGTGACGCTTGATGGCGCTAACAATGACGAGGGATGGGGCCGGCAAACTGCAATAGCGACTATCCCACTGGGCGCGGTCCAGGAAGTCAATGTGCTCTCCAACGCGTTCTCTGCGGAGTTTGGATGGACCTCGGGACCAGCTTTAAACTTCGTCACCAAATCAGGTACGAACGACTTTCACGGTGAGGGATTGTTCATGTTTAGGCCAGGTTCATGGCAAGCTGAAACATTCTCAACCAAGGGCTTCTGTCCCCCAACGGTAGCGAGCTGCGTTACGCCCTCGACCCTCGTAGCCGTCAATCCAGTCGACATTCCGGATGAACTGAGTCAAATCTCGGGCACTATAGGTGGTCCATTAATTAAAGACAGAACTTTCTTTTTCGCTACTGGTGACTACACGCGTCAAAACCGAACTGCATTCCTCTCGAATTCTTTGCCATCGTTCCTGTTGCCGGCTGACGGAAATCTCGCTTACACCGGACACTACCGACAGACACTCGTGGATGCTCGAGTGGACCATCGGCTCACGTCGAAGCAGTCGCTGATGTTTCGTTTCAATCTCGATCGGTTCTCAGATGACAATCCGCAGGACGCTGTCGGCGGTACAAATGCACCTAGCGTCGCGCGACGGTACTCACGCCGGTCGATGACATTTCAGGTCAATCACACAACACTCATAAGTCCAAAGCTTCTCAACGAAGCACGATTTGCTTATTTGCATGGCGACCCCGTGACGCTATGGGAAGCTCAATCACTCTCCACAACGTATACGCGGGCCGGTAACGTGCCATTCACGATTGGTCAATCGCGGGCGTCGGATCTCTGGAGTCACCAACTACAGTTTTCCGACACCTTATCGTGGTCACACGGTATGCACTACTTTCGCTTTGGCGGCAGTTTTATCCGTCACTCTTCTGGCGGTACTGGTAGCGAACCTGGTACCGCAATTCTGGGCACATTTACCTTTAGAAACACAACGACTGCTCCCTTTGATCAGTTGACGCTTGCCGACGTACAGAACTACACGCAACCAATTAATTTCGGCATCAGCAGTTACGACTTGCCGCAATGGTTGTTGACTGGATTCGTTCAGGACAGCGTTCACTTGAGTCCCGAGTTGATGCTCGATCTTGGTCTCAGATACGACCGTCAAACACTGACCACGGCCAAGAAAAACTTTGAGCCTCGCGTCGGTTTTACCTGGCACCCCGACTCGCAAACTTCGATTCGTGGTGGTTACGCGATTTACTACACACAGGTCCGCTCGAACGCTGTTGCTGGCTACCTGGTAAACGGCCTGGACGGACTGACTACCTACACGGCGACACCTGGACAACTTGGATTCCCAACTTGCCTTACTGGTCCATGCTTGCCCTTGTCGTTCGATCCCAAGACGCTACCAGCGTCACAACTGCCGGCACGTGACATCACAATCCGCGCGGGACAAAGAGCATTCTACGAACAACAGTTCGCCAAGTATGGTCTGAACTTTAACCTCCTGCCGAACTATCCCGACGAATTTGTGAATCCTCGAAGCCAAGTCACGACTATAGGTGCGGAACGTGAAGTCGTGAAGGGACTGTTTGTCGGAGCTGACTATGTACATCAGCATTTGAAGAATATTGATCGTACTGTCGATCTGAATGCTCCATCGGTGTTCGATCGAACAGCACCGGGTCAAACTCGATCGGTAGCGGTGGCGAATGCCACTCGACCAATCCTGCCAGTAAATGGCGGAGTACGTCAGGTGAACGTACTGATGAATCTCGGCAAAGCGGATTACGACGGCTTACAAACATTAGTTACCTATCGAGGTAATAAGCGTATGTACGCGTCGGTGGGATACACCTTGTCAACCACCACAAACACCAGTGAGCCTGATGGAAACGGTATCGCACCGAACCAGAGCATTCTTTCACGTCTTGGTGAGGAAGAACGAGGATCAAGTCTTCTCGATCAGCGTCATCGCGCGGTAATTACTTTTAGCTATCGCTTCCCATACAGCATTACCGCTGGAACCGTGACAATGCTCGCATCGGCACGACCATTTAATTCAACCACAGGAGTCGACAATAATGGAGACGGCGCAAATAATGACCGGCCCGTAATCGACGGCACAGTAGTTCGCAAATCTGCGTTTCGCGGTACTCCAACTTCCGATGTTTCTACCTTCATCGAGGGTCGTATCAAGACCTCCGAACGCACCAGTATCTTGCTCAGGTTGGAAGGCTTCAATCTGTTAAACCATGGGAATTACCTGGGCCGCGGACAAACGATCTATGGTGACGGGTTAACGCCGAGTCCGACCTTTGGTCAATTTGTCGCGGTAGGTTCAGCAACAAATGCCATTCCAGCGTTCGCTAACATCGACCCACCGAGGATGTTTCAACTGCAAGCTCGGTTCATCTTTTAAAAATTCCGTTCATCTCAAAGAAAAGGGGTGGCCTAAAGTTGGCCACCTTTTTTTTTGGACCTGCAAGTTCGAGTAGCGCAGCTCTGAAGGAGTTGCGACAGGTTTCGAATGGCGCAAGGGCGACGCAACCCTTTCAGGGTTGCGAGTAACCAACAAGCGCGATTCGTTCCCCAGGGTTTCAAAGCAAACCCTGGGCTGAAATTAGCCAACACCTCCGGTGTTAAAGCCTCTTCGGAACGCCTAGGACTTAATTGTCGCAAAACCTAGCACTTAATGAGGAACAGCTCATCGCTACTTCGTTACTTCATACTGATCGAAGTAGCTCACACTGTCGGTCTTGGACCAGACACCAACTTTTCCTGAGACTGGTTCTGCAAGCGTGTAGTCAAGCAAATGCTTCCCATCAAGTGACGCCTGTAGATTGGTTCCCTGCACCGAAATCTCCAAAGCATGCCAGGTGTTCAATTGTAATGGGACATTCTCAGAGCCCTTCTTAACAAAGCTTCGCTTGCCTTTCAGAAACGTCCATAACACCACATTGTCTTCCTTGCCGTTAAACCGAACGGTCAAATAGTCGCCAGATGGCTTTAAGTTGAAGAGTATTCCCGCACAAGTATCCAGCTGACCGGCTACGAGTTTGAAACGCATGCTGATCTTGCCATCGTGAAAATCATCAATGTCTTTAGCTACAGCATATGGAAAGTAGGCAAAGGCCTTCACGTTGTCGATGAACTCTTCATTACGAGCTCCGTAGATTGCCCTCGCGTTTTGCGCGAGACTGCCTGCCGGCTGTCCACGCAGCCACTGTCGTCCGTCAACGCCAAGTACTTTCGTTCCGCCATCGTCAACGATCGACCAATTACCGACCACAGACAGAAACTTGGTTGAATCTTTTCCTGGCTTCTCTTTGGAAAGGTCGATGTGAATTGTCTTGGGCTTGACACTCTTTTGAGCGGTCGCAACCACGCCTAAGACCAATAAGGTAGAAAGGAAAAACAATAGAGTTAGGATTTTCATTTTCTGTCTCCAATTATTTACGGGAAAGCCACCAGCCGACGACAACAAGAAGTGGCCAGATGAAATAAAAAATAGCGGCGGCACGTTTCGGCTGAACCGCAAGCGGATAGCCAGGATATTCAACTTCGTCAGACTGATTGGGCACACTTAAATTCGCCAATTTGTATACTTGCTCGAGCACAACTTGTTCGATGGTGGATCGTTCCATCACTTTCTGTCCTTTGAGTTCATACCAGATTTCTCCGTAGTGCTCAGCAGCGCCTTCGAAGAGACCTGTTTGACTGTTGGCGGCGTAATTAACATCTAGATGCGGCAACACTCGCCGCAACTTTCTAACGACATTGTTCTCGAAGTCACTTAGGCGTGGATCTTCAGGCGACAGATAGACTGTAATTTTCAACTCATCATCAATCTGTCGGAGCGTCGCCTCGTCTGCGGCGCTAAATGAGTTGCGTTTATTCTCACTGAAGTCCCAACTAGGTCGTAATCGTGCCGCAGCCACAGCAATTCCTGCTAGCGCTGCAATCAGAACAAATGTGAACCCTAAACGCTGTCGGATGGTCCGTCCTGTTTGTAGCCAGATCGCGGCTATTATGAATCCGCCAACACTCAGAACGCAGATGACAACGACAGCATTCAGTCTCAGCAATCCTTGTTCAAAAGATCTGAGAGCTGCAGTTGGCGTATAACTAGCAAGCTGTTGCAGTAGACCGCCTCTTCCAGCAGCAATAAAATCCAACGCCCAGGTGCCAACTGTAAAAGCAAGGGTAATAATCGCTGCGCTCGCAGCACTCTCTGCCAGTGCTGCTGCCGCGACTCCAAGTCCTGAGCTCAAGAGCCCGCGCAACAGGTGGCCCAAAAGGAGATTAAGTGTTTCCGACTGATTAGTGTGGCCGCCATAACTCTTCCAAAGAACAATCGACACCAAACCCGGTATCCAGGCCAACAACCATGCAAAGACCAAAACTAGACCCTTAGCTGAAATCTTCGAGATTAATGAGCCTGGAAGCTGTAGCAGCAGCTTCAAAGATCCAGATTCCTTTTCAACAGCAATCAGTCGAATGGCCACAAAGGGAAAAAGCAGCGTAGCTGCAAGATCGTACGCTCCCCATGTCGGGACAAGAATTCCATCGAGCGGAGTCAATCCTTGAGGTAAAGCAGCGGGACCTCCTCCAGAACCACTCATCTCACCGTACAACTGAACCGCGGTTATGAATCCATGTCCAACCAACAGTCCAACGAACAACAACATCAACCAAAAGGCGCGCGCCGCAATGAGTTCACGTGTTTCTTTTGATAACAGTTGGACAAAACTATGTGAGCGCAAGAAAGATCTCCTCCAACCCGCCTTCGGTCAGATTCGCCTGCGATCGCAATGTTTCGAAATCGCCTTCAGCTACCGCTTTTCCATCGTTCAATAATACGAGTCGATCGCAAACTCTGCTTGCATCCACCAACTGGTGAATCGAGAGCATCAAGGCACGACCCGTTGACGTTTCGTTTCTCAATAACGTCATCACATCTCTGGTCTGTCTTAGGTCAAGTCCATCAAACGGTTCATCAAGAAGCAACAGAGGTTGCGACGTTAACAAACTTACGGCCAACAAAACTCGCTTACGTTCGCCCTTCGACAGCATGGCTAACCGAGAACGTTTCAGTTCTTCAAGTCGCAATGGTGCTGTCAGTGTTTTCAACTTTTCAGCGGGCTGGTTATATAGCCGTTCGAAAAATCCTAGTACCCAACTAACTCTTTGTTCGGCCCATGGAGCAATTGCATCGGGTAAATAGAATAAAACCTGTTTACGATGCGAGAGGGATAACGGTTTTCCTTGATAGTAGATCTGACCGGAGTTTCCAGGAATCAATCCGGCCAAACATTCAAGGAGAGTCGTTTTGCCAGCTCCGTTTGGACCTATCAGACCTAGCACTTCCCCGTCCATGATCTTGAAATGGACTTCGGATAACACACGACGACCCGAGAATGTTTTTGTTAAGCCCTGAACTGTAAGGAGGTCAGTCACCAATGATGAGCAGCCAAGCGAGGCCCCTTGAATAGATGAGCAATGCTGTCGAGGGACACGGTAAGTGGCGTCCTCGAACAGATGCTTGGACCTAAAACCAATAACGATAGCGAACTGTTACTCCGCGTCCACCGCCGTCAATTCCCCAACTGATTCCGCGATACGATTTGTCAAAGATATTCTCGAAATCTACAAAGACTTCGGAGGTTTCTCCAAACTTGATCGCGCCGCGAACGCCAACTAAACCATATCCTGCAAGATACGGAAACATTGGAACCGCAGTATCGTTGTTCACGACGGTGACTCCATTGATCGTCGCCCCGATCGGAAGGAGACGATTCTGAACCTGGGCCAGCGATTCGCCGGTCGAAATCAGAATACCACCCGCACTTCCACAGCCAGTTGCTCCCGGAGTGGTAAGGCCTCGCACACAAGCTCCGCGGCGGAAGAAGTTTTGGATAATCGCTCGCGAACGTGCTGCTCCAGTACGGCGGTCTCCAAGATCAAGAGAGGATAGTCGATTCTGACGTCCTGTCATCGTCGAATAAGCTTCGACGTAGATACGTGGCTTGGGTTGATAACGAAAACTGGCGAAGGCTGTGGCCGGCGGCACACCACCTTCGACATTCGGCGGCAATCCGTTAAATAGGCTATACGCGCGAATGTAAGTGAAATTCCCCTCTGTATTAAACTGATCATTGAACCGTGCGCGCGCATTAATTTCGACTCCGTTGAATCGGGCATCGTCAAAATTTACGCGCACAAGGACTGGACTGGTTGGCGCCGCCGCGACAAACACCAGGCCATTTGCATTCTGGGCAACAATTCGATCGCTTCCAAGAAATGACCCAACGGCACCAGGTGGTAAGACAAGTGCCTGATCAAAATAGACCTCACTCAGTTTGTTTGTGAAGCCGGTCGCCTCAGCGCTGAACCGCTTACTGCTGTAGCGTAAACTCAAATCAAAGCTGTCGCTGTACTCTGGGCCAAGACGCGCTACCGGAATGCCTGTTGAGACTGCGTCATTCAAGGCAGTGGTCCCAATAAATCCTCCACGTGCAGCGGCAGTGGCCGCGTCTACTTCAAACCCGGTTCCAACCAACCCGAGTAATGACAGGTCAGTAGTGTTCGGGGCACGATAACCTCGAGTGTATTTTCCGGCAAAATCAAACCCTCCACCTAAATGTACGACAGCACCAATGCGACCTGAGAAGGCACCGAAGCGAGCGCTATCGTCAGGAAACAAGGGGAGGCCGTTTGGACCAGGGTCGGAATTTGCTGCTCGAGAATTGTATGAGGCCACGCTGTAACGCACAGCCGCATTGATGCGAAGTCGATCTGGAATTGCGGTGAAGGAATTTTGTGCGAAGAAACCGTACTGCAAGTAGGTCGCACCATTTGGTACGCGCGGCCGAGAATTGACAGTGGTTCGCGTGACAGGATCGTAAGTAAACGCAGGAGTATTGATCTTGTCGTGGTAAACATCAGACCCAAACAAAAAAGAATTTCGTTCACCAATCTGTTTATCGAGATAGAAGTTAAAACCAAAGACGTTGGTCCGTTCGTGTTGATTGGTAATGGTACCGACGGGATTGCCGTTGCCGCCTTGATTGATTCTCTCTTCACGTTGGCCGTTATAAGAAAAAGTGAAAGAGCCGTTGTCGAAGATCCAAAGATTTTGACGTACCAGCCGTGCGTAGAACGTGTCCGTCATCAAATTGCGCAGGTCAGCAATGTTGTTTCCATCGCCGCCGAGCAATTGATCGTATCGCTTTCCGTTATCCTGCTGGTTTCGAGCATAGCTAAAGAGTAGCTGCGTACTCTCGTTGAGACTAAAACTAGCCCGCATCAAACCGCCGTATTGCGTAAAACCCGTATCGGGCAATCGATCGCCAAATACATTTGAAGGCAGGCCAAGGAAACGAGTGACAGCTGCGTGATAATCAAGACCATCTGCAGGACGCAATGTACTAATTCGACGTCCGTTCACGTTTAGTAAGAGACCGTAGTTCTTTGTGCCATAAGTAATGAGGCCGTTACCGCCTGCCCCATTTGAGGGTGAAGTGTAGAAGACGTTTACATTGCCGTGAAACTCACCCTGGTCGCTTCCATAGCGCGGACTTTGCGAAATGAAATTGACAACGCCTCCATGCACATCCGAGCCGTACTGTGAGCTATTTGGTCCTCTTAGGATTTCGACGGTATCGAGGCTGGATGGTTCAATCAAACTGAAGAATGTACCCACGCCGCCACGTTGAGCGCTGGTCGTGTACCGTACACCGTCAACAAACACAGCTACGTTACGTCCAGTCAGTCCACGAACGAACACGGCACTCAATGACGGGCTGGTGCGCTGTAGATTTGCTCCGACTTCTTCATCAACAACCTGGGCCACAACTTCAGTAGCGCGTTCGATTACCTGGTCTTCGCGAATGATGTTTACCTGGGTATCAACACTACGAGACGAGTAGACCTGACCCACTTCTGCTGTAACGGTGACCTCCCCCGTTATCTGATTGATGTCAAGAATTATTCGCAACTCTCGCGTACCACCCGAAGCAATCTGGACGGCTGTGCGGTATGACTCGAAGCCCTGCCTTTGAACTTTGATTTCATAATTTCCAGGTGTGAGATGGTCGAGGGTAAAGTTGCCACTTGAATCAGTTACGGTACTTGCGATGAGTGCTTGTTGCGGGTGAACAAGTGATACATCAACGCCAACCACTGCCGCACCGGCTGCGTCTTTAACTGATCCAACCAACTTTCCCAGAGACGACTGGGCCAAGATGGAGACGGCCATTAGAGTAAAGCTGAGCGTGAAAATTGTTAAAGAAACCGCCGTGCCTAACAGGTGTTTCATAGAAAACACTTTCCTCAAGTGTCCTGATGTTAATGGGTTCTATAGTTTGGATTCAGCGGTTAAGTCATGCGTCATTAACCGCGATAGTAAGGCGGTTTGACATTAGATAATGAATTGATTCCCGCGGTGCCGCAGGCGACGACTGTATAGGGCGGTCATAACTACTACCAGATATCGTACTTACTTAGAGGCTGGTCTGATGGATTGTGAATGAGAGTTTTGCTATGTAGTACAACTGCATTTCTAAATCGCATATCCGGTCACCCGAACCGCAAATGATTCTTATTTTCTTCACGACGTTCGGCGCGGTATTCGTCGCCGAAATTGTCGGTGACAAACTACTTTACACCACAGGTGTTCTGGCAGCTCGCTATCGCACGCCCCCGATTATGTTGGGAATGGCGGTGGCATTCATGGCTAAGATGGGCGCTGCGGTATTGGTGGGCGAAGCCATATCAAGGCTTCCGGCTCTACTGGTTGCCGGAATAACTGCGATCAGCTTTCTCGGAGTCGCCTATGCACTCTGGCGCAAATCAGATTTACCCAAAGAAAAGGACAAGACACACACGGCAAAGAAGGCCGCAATGGTTTCTTTTGCCGCAATCTTCTTTTCTGAATGGGGCGACGTCGGCCAAGTCACTGCTGCTACACTCGCGGCTCGTTATCGTCTACCCTTCGTTGTTTGGCTGGGCGCTGTTAGTGCCATGATTACGAAGGGTACATTGGCTGCTTTTCTGGGAGCCGGCATTCGCAGCTCGATTCAAGAACGAGTCTCACCAAAGGTCGTGCGCTATGCTGCAGTCGGCCTGCTATTGTTGCTCGGATTATTGACTGTGTTGGAGATCCTGATTGAGAGGCGCTGAGTGCTCATGGCTTTGAAGCCGGAACGAACTGCCGCGTTTCGTTTCATCGTTTGTCTTGGATTCGTGAGTCTATTTGCTGACATGACTTACGAGGGTGCTCATAGCGTAATCGGGCCACTTCTCAAAGATCTTGGTGCGTCAGCGACCCAGGTAGGTATCATCGCTGGCCTCGGAGAAATGATCGCCGCGAGCTTGCGATATTTTTCAGGACGCCTTGCAGATCGCACTCGCGCTTATTGGACCATCACGACTCTGGGTTATCTCCTCAATTTAGTTGTTGTACCGGCACTCGCCTTTGTTGGAAGCTGGCAAGCCGCCGCCTTGCTAATCGTCGTGGAAAGGACAGGCAAGAGCTTACGCGGACCAGCCCGCGACGTACTGCTCTCAGAAGCGACTGAAGTTGTTGGCCACGGTTCAGGATTTGGCATACACGCCGCAATGGACCAAACCGGTGCTGTGCTTGGACCACTGCTCGTAGCCGGCTCGGTTGCACGCACACATCACTTTGGCCCAGCGTTTTTGTGGCTAGCGTTTCCGGCAGTGGCTGCATTCGTAGCGCTGATGTTCGCCCGGCGGGTGAGTCCCCATAGAGGAACCCCACCTCCTCCAACAAAACAGCAGAATTTGCCAAATGTGTTTTGGATTTATGTGGCTGCGGCCGGGTTGCTGGCACTTGGCTTTGTCGACTTCCCGTTGCTCGCCTACCACTTCGAACAGAACTCGTTTACGAAGCCTGAAGTCATTCCGTTGCTTTACGCCGCAGCGATGGGAGTCACGGGTATCACGGCATTGATCTTTGGACGTTTGTTTGATCGCTACGGAATCCAGGTAATTGTGTTTGGGATTATCGTTTCCGCGATGACGTTACCATTTGGGTTTCTGGGTGGAACCATCGGTGGGTACATAAGCGTTGCATGTTGGGCAACTGGCCTGGGTGCGCAAGACGCCACTCTGCGTTCCGGTATTGCGCAGGTGGTCTCGATGAACAAACGAGGCTCCGCCTTTGGCGCTTTCAACGCAGTTTACGGGGTGCTTTGGTTTTTCGGGAGCGTCGCGATGGGTCTGCTTTACGACCACTCGCTGATGGGGCTGGTTATCTTTGGAATGCTCGCCCAGTTGTTGTCGGCAATAGTATTTGTCTATCTCCGACGTCCGCTGGCGGTGGCAATCGCAACGCGGTAGAGATTTCTCACCGTTAGCTCAAGAACGCAACTACGTGTTCGATGACGTTGTGTACTTCGGCAAGTACTTGCGGACGGCTTTCAATCGTTACACCTACGATCACTACAATGCTCAGGAACATCCAGGGCAAGAAGCGAATAATGGGGGCTGTGCTAGCTAACTCACTCGAATCAGTTGAGGCTAATTCAACCAGTCGTCGCACTCGCGCTTTAACACCCTGAGTCTCTTCCGAACCCACAAGAAACGCAGAAACAGGTGTCGGAATAACTTCACAGGAACCCTTCGGAATCATTCTCGCAATTCTAACAAGCGCCGATGCCAGGTTTAGCGCGATCACTGAGCTACGCTGAGCAGCGTATTCATCAGCCGCCGCCTCCGATGCTTCACTCCAGGCTCTGTCGAGTGCTCGTCCAGTTGGAATTATCATTAACGCAGCGCGGCTGGCACGCATCAGTGAACGTTTGAAGTTATCACTAGCAGCCATATGACCACACTCGTGCGCGATAGCTGCAGCCAACTCTTCCGGACTCAGCGTTTCAAGCACCTGATCTGCAACAAACAGTTTTGGACGAAACATGCCGACGACGGCAATGATCGGAAACTTATAACGAAACCTAAACGCCGGGACCTTAATCTCAGAGAATGCGATTGGCGTCGAAGTTTTCATCCAATTGCGAAGCAGAGATCTCGTCGCCAACCAGGAACGAACGCCACGCCAGAAAGCAAGACCAACACCAACCGCAGAGAGTAGCGCGATTGCGCCGAGTTTCAGGCTGACGTATTCGTCAGTTGAATAAGGCTCGTACTCAATATAAGACGGAATAATGAAGGCGAGGATCCAAATTAATGCGACTACCGGTGGCCCGGTTCGCATTGCAAACAGGATTTCAGCGCGCGTACGTGCGGTACAACGTTGCAATGAACGTCGCAGTAGCCGCCACACTCCAGTCGTGATCAATGTCGTGGCCGCGTTAACGGTCAGCAACATTGCTAAGACCAGAGTAATGCCGAGCAACTCGTACACTTACTCAGCTCCGTTTTGAAGCGCTCGTTTCTTTTCCTGGACAAGCCGATCGAGTTCGTCGAGTAGTTCGCGATCTCGCTGGCTAACAGTATCAACAATGCAGGCAAGTACTGGTTCAACGCCATCAGCGCCATGTCCCAGCAATCCGTCAATCACATCTTCCTTGATCCCACGATCAAAATCATCGCGCGAGATCGACGCAATATAAAGGAACGCACGGCCATCTTTTCGTCGCTCGAGCAACTTCTTCTTAAAAAGCCGATCAAGCGTTGTCATGAGTGTTGTGTATGCGATGCGCTCTTCGAAAGAACGGTGAATATCGCGAACGCTGACTTCACCTAAACGCCAGGTTTCCTCTAAAACTTGACGCTCTAACTTTCCCAGAGCGAAACAGGCGATTTCGCGAGGACGGCGAAACCCACGGAGGAGAAATCGTGTTGTTTTCATATCGGTTGGCATTCTCAATTAGTAAGCGAATGATGTCAATGCAATTTTATGGCAAAGCCTTGAGTGATTTTCACCGGCAAAAACTTGAAACGGAGAGGAAGTCGCGAGGATAAGAAAAGGTCTGTTACGACCCAATCAAACTCTAAACGTTCCCGCGTTCCTGAGTCAATGTTCGACCTTCGTTCGTAGGGCCGTCCCTACAACCTATTCTGCGTTTCGCATTGGTAGGCTAATCAGAGTATCATTCGAGGTTTGCGAATAAGGTCAGATTGTCATCCTTAGTCGCAAACAAAAATTCACTAATGCCTGAAGAAGCCATACAAGTTAAAGGAGCACGGGTCAATAACCTGAAAAACATCTCCTTTTCTATCCCTATTAACCAAATGACCGTCGTTACCGGGGTTAGTGGATCAGGCAAATCTTCACTGGCGTTCGACACGATTTACGCAGAAGGACAACGCCGCTATGTCGAGTCACTTTCGGCTTACGCACGTCAGTTCCTTGAGCGAATGGACAAACCCGATGTGGACGAAGTCCTCGGTATCGCACCAGCAATTGCGATCCGGCAAAAGAATTCAACTCGGAATCCACGCTCGACAGTTGGTACCCAGACTGAAGTCTACGACTACCTACGATTGCTTTTTGCGCGAGTGGGTCAAACCTTTTGTCGTGAGTGCGGCCGGGAAGTCTATCGCGACTCACCTGAATCTGTGGCCGACGAGGTCTTAGGTAATCTTCCGGAAGGAACGCGGTTCTATGTTTTGTTTCCTGCGAAGTCGAACCAGGATCCAGAGCTTCAGGATGAGTCTGGAGACAAGAGCAAAACAAAACGCCGAGCTCCAAATCGTCAAAGCATAACAGCTCATATTATGAGCTTGATGCAGCGTGGTTTTACACGGCTCTTTGCTGATGGCGAAACGATAGAACTCAACTCGCCGGACGATTACAAACGCAACAATTTCGAAAACGTTTACGTCCTCGTTGACCGTTTAACTGCTCGACCAGATATTCGCCAACGCCTCGTCGATTCCCTGGAAACATGTTTTCAGGAGGGAAACGGATCCGCCCTAATACAAACTGCTGATGCCGAGCCAAAGCGCTTCCGATTTTCAGAACGATTCGAGTGTAAGTATGACGGCACAATATATGCGACTCCTGAGCCTCGACTCTTCAGCTTTAATAATCCCTACGGTGCCTGTCCGACGTGTCAGGGGTTTGGAAATACAATCGGTCTCGACATGGACCTGGTTATTCCCAACCCGGGCCTCTCATTGAAAGAAGGCGCGATCGAGCCTTGGACCAAGCCACAACACGAATGGGCCATGAGCGAGCTCAAGCAATTTTGTCGAGCTGCAAAAATTTCGTTCACCACACCATTTAATCAACTGCCTGTCTCGGAGCAACAGGCAGTAATCGAAGGACAAGATGACTGGGCCGGCGTGCGAGGCTTCTTCGAATGGATGGAAACCAAGAAGTACAAGCTCCATGTCCGTGTGTTCCTTTCGAAGTATCGCGGATATACGTTGTGTCCTGACTGTAAAGGCGGTCGACTACGTCAGGAAGCAAGAGACGTAAGAGTCGGTAACAAGACATTGCCTGAAATCTGCTCGCTATCCATCCGGGACGCAGCCGGATTTTTCGATACGTTGCAATTGTCCGCCGAACAAGCCGCAATCGCCGATCGGATCCTGTTCGAGGTCAGACGCCGTTTGACCTTCTTAGTTGAAGTTGGACTCGACTATCTAACTCTGGATCGACTCGCATCCACACTCTCCGGTGGCGAAGCACAAAGAATCCAACTTGCAACCAATCTCGGCTCATCACTCGTGGGCGCGCTCTATGTCCTTGACGAGCCATCGATCGGTTTACATCCGCGTGACAACGATCGATTGATCAAGCTCTTACAGAATCTACGTGACATCGGTAATACAGTCCTGGTTGTCGAACACGATGCTGAGATGATGAGGTCGGCTGACCACATTCTTGATATTGGACCGGCTGCAGGAGAACTCGGCGGACGCGTGATGTACGAAGGAGACTTTAAGGGTCTCTTAAAAGACGAGGGTTCTTTGACTGCGCGTTACCTGCGAGGTGATGCAGAGATTAAAGAACCAAAACAGCGCCGGTCGATGCAGAAACGGCGACTTTCGATTCTGGGGGCTTCGGAACACAACCTGAAGTCTATCGACGTTGAAGTACCACTCGATATGCTTGTCTGCGTAACCGGTGTGAGCGGTTCGGGTAAATCGACACTGATTCACGACTGTATTTACGCAGGGTTAAAGAAGCAGCGCGGTGAATGGCAAGGGCACGTTGGCGCCTTTCAGAAGCTGGAAGGTACACAGTTTGTCGACGACGTTATACTCGTGGACCAATCGCCTATCGGGCGAACACCTCGTTCAAATCCGGTAACGTACATCAAAGTCTACGACGCTATCCGCGAAGTTTTTTCCTCTACGCGTGAGGCACAGTCGAGAGGATTTGACCCTTCTCATTTTTCATTCAATCTTCCCGGCGGAAGATGCGAAGTTTGTCAGGGTGATGGAACAGTTACAGTCGAGATGCAGTTTCTCGCTGACGTCGAACTTGTATGTGAGGAATGTAAGGGCACCAGGTTCAAACAGCAGATCCTCGACGTACGTTATCGCGGCAAAAACGTTCATGAAGTTCTAAGCATGACAGTGCGTGAAGCGATCAGCTTCTTCAGGGAAGTACCCAAGATTACCAATCGTCTTCGGGTGTTGGATGATGTTGGTCTAGGTTACTTACGGCTTGGTCAATCAGCGACGACTTTGTCAGGTGGTGAGGCACAGAGAATCAAGCTTGCAGCACATCTGCTGAAACGAACCGGAGCGAAGACTCTGTACATATTTGACGAACCAACTACCGGTCTACACTTCGACGACATAAACAAATTATTGGCGGCGTTTCGCGCACTGATCGACGCAGGTGGCTCATTGCTGGTGATCGAACACAATCTTGATGTTATTAAGACAGCTGACCATGTAATTGACCTTGGTGCTGAGGGCGGCGATGCGGGAGGCTATGTGGTTGGAGTCGGCACTCCTGAAGAAATCATGAAACTACCAACGTCATACACAGGGAAATTCTTAAGCGACTACCTCGCCAAATCGAATGGTCATCGCAAGCGAAATGAGAATGGGAAGTAAATCCCGACCCGCGCATTACTCAGCTAGAAACGACCGTTCCATCAACAAGTCTCTTTGCGGATCATCACCCAGTTGAAACACATGGGTACCAACCTCCCGGAAATGCCAGCGTCGATAGAAATCCTGCGCCCGAAGATTGTTTTCCCAAACGCCTAGCCACATCGACTCATAGTTACGACTGACGGATTCGTCCATACATCTCTTCATTAGCGCTGCACCCACACCAGTCCCAATGCTCGCGTTCGTGACGTAGAGTCGGACTAATTCGACAGATCGTTTATGTTCGATTGCGGAGGGTCGAGGGCCTAATTTCAGCATTGCATATCCCAGGGGAGTGCCGTCCATTTCGGCGATAAAGACACTGCTGCCAGGATCTTCAAGCTCTCTTGTCTGTTGCTCGAAATTAAAAGCAACGGCCAGATAGGCCAACATATTTTCCGCGGTATTATCCGCAGCGAATGTTTCTTTGAATGTCTGTGCGCCGAGTTGGGTTAGTAACTCTGCGTCACTGCTGGTCGCCCGTCGAATGAAGAGTTCTGGCATCAATTTACTCATTTGGAATATAACAAAATAAGACCAGGTCGCCGCACTTCAGGCGACTTCATTCTGAGGGTAATCAAACCGATCCGGACAGGTTCAGACTGCGATACAATTGAGACCGATGACTGAGCCCAAGCGTCTAACCGACCCCAAGCCTGTCGACAAGAAACGTCCTCCCCTTACCCTTCGGAGAAAACTTTTGTACGCCGGAGTGGTCTATGGCGTTTTTCTGCTTATCCTCCTCGGAGTTGAAGTTACTACGCGACTGACACGGCCTCACGTCTCCAGTCTCAATCTCTTCGTTAATACGCCTCAACAAAGAATGCAGATCGCAGACGAAAAGCAGGCGGGAATCTTTGAAGGTGATCCACTCTTACTTTGGCGTTTGAAACCTAATCTTGATCATGTAGTTTGGGACTTCACCATCCTATCGACAAACGCTCAAAGTTTTCGAGCCGACTACCCGATTGGTGCTAAGAATCCAGGAACGTACCGGATTATCTGCCTCGGTGATTCGGTTACATTTGGTTATCGCGTACCCGTAGTTTGGCCGGACAAGCCAACCGAATACGACCCAGAATGGCTTCCCTTTCCAATGCTTCTTGAAAAGCAATTGCGACAAGCCAATCCGAATCGGCAGATCGAAGTTTTTCCAATGGCGGTGCCGGGGTACACCAGTCATCAAGGCTTGGCCTGGCTAAAACACGACATCGATCGACTTCAGCCTGATATGGTCATAGCAAGCTTCGGGTGGAATGACACCAGCTTGAGTGATGTACCGGATCGCGAGGCTATCCGGACGGATTGGTATCCAGTTGCGGTCCGCTGGCTTATAGATCACAGTCAGGCGTTTGCACATGCGACTCAATGGCTGCGGTCACGAAATAATTCGGCGCAAAAGGTGGTGCTCAAACCAGTGTCGCGTGTATCTGAAGCTGAATACATTGATAACTTTGCGTCAATAATAGACTTGGTGCGCTCACGAGGCGCGGGACTGATTCTGTGGGGCGCTCCCTATCGTGATAGCAAGACCAATCCACCGGAAGCCGCTCTAATGCTCGGCTATCGCAACTCACTCCGTCACGTAGCTGAGAGGAAACAAGTGGCCTATCTGGAGATCCTCGAACTGACAGAATTCGCTGGTTCAGTGAACGAAGGTTTTTTTGGCGAGTTAATTCATCCAAATCATATTGGCCACCGATTGATCGCGTCAGAGCTATTGAAACTAATGGCGCGCAACAAGATGTTGGGGGATATGAAAGTGCCGGAGCTTGTACCTTAAGTCGCTCGCGGTCCTGGTGGTATAGTCAGACACGGAGGTAGTGAAGATGAGTTTAGGACAGAAGATCGTTACTGATCTAACCGCGGCGATGAAGGCACAGGACGCGGCCAGAACCTCGACGTTACGGATGGTAAAAGCCGCGATGATGAATAAGCAGATTGAAAAAGGTGCCGAACTTGATGATGACGACGTGCAGAAACTGTTGCGCTCGCTCGTCAAGCAACGGCGTGATTCGATCGAACAATATGAAAAGGCGGGAAGACAGGAGCTGGTTGATAAGGAGCAGGCAGAGATTGAAGTGATAGACACATATCTACCCCAGGCGGCTTCGCAGGAGGAGATCGAAAAGGCAGTGGTTGCGGCGATTGCTGAGACTGGTGCTCAGTCAATGAAGGACATGGGAAAGGTTATGAAAGCTGCTCAAGCTGGCCTGGCAGGACGTAATGCTGATGGGAAACTAATAAGTGATACCGTTAAGTCGAAGCTGAACTCATGATTGTGCTTTCTTTCTAAACGAGGCCACCGCCCTGCGCGGTGGTCTTTCACGTTTGTTGCTACATTTCAAACGCACCCATGTGCTGGTTGAGGCCACCGCCCTGCGCGGTGGTCTTTCACGTTTGTTGCTACTTCCCGCGCGAACAAAAAGCCTAGGTGAGGCCACCGCCCTGCGCGGTGGTCTTTCACGTTTGTTGCTACTCCCCGCGCAAACAAAAAACCCTAGGTGAGGCCACCGCCCTGCGCGATGGTCTATCACGTTTATTGCTACTAGGTACTTTCTTGTCTAGGTGCTAAACGTGAATCTCCACCGGGCAAGCCGGTGGCCTCCCTTTTTATTTCTGGGTCTTTTGATTTAGCAACGTGCGTGAGCCTCCACCGGGCAAGCCGGTGGCCTCCCTTTTTATTTCTGGGTCTTTTGAGTAGCAACGTGCGTGAGCCTCCACCGGGCAAGCCGGTGGCCTCCCTTTTTATTTCT